>Ga0208671_10000099_pt1 | contig 58440 bp, 66 predicted proteins | sample ColrivemetaGS759_FD_187606 | JGI IMG/M metagenome (GOLD analysis project Ga0208671, IMG submission 187606) | Estuarine microbial communities from the Columbia River estuary - Ebb tide ETM metaG S.759 (SPAdes) (version 2) | ecosystem: Environmental > Aquatic > Marine > Intertidal zone > Estuary ...
TGCTCGGCCTGGAGTGCTCGGCCTGGAGTGCTCGGCCTGGAGTGCTCGGCCTGGAGTGCTCGGCCTGGAGTGCTCGGCCTGGAGTGCTCGGCCTGGAGGTTAAATATATCGTAAAATCCTATTCTTAAGTTGATGCGCTACTTTCTCCAATCTATTAATCGTAGCAAAATATTGTTGACAATAGTAGCCTCTTAAAAAAATATTTCAATAAAAAAAGTCGATGTAAAGTATTGACGCAAAGTTGACTAAATATATTTTCACAAACTAAAAATTTTTAAGGGTCCTATTTGTCACTAACCACTGCGAGGGTATTCGGATCGCACCATAAGAGTAGGCAATACGCTGCAAAGTTGTTTCGATAATGCAAGACACACCTCGCCCAGTAACCGAAATAGCGAAATCGGATATTTTATCATTTTTATTCTTATCGCGCTATCTTCGTATTATCGTATTTGAATCATGGCCCTCATTAGCAGATCCGAAGCCGCACGCGCATTGGGCGTATCACCCGAAGCTGTCTATGCAGCAGTGAAAAGCGGAAGATTATCGGTCAAGAAAGACGCATATGGCAAGCCTGTTGTCGATAGTGAAACAATGCGAGAGGAATGGGCCAGGAACACGCAGACGAGAATTGGAATCGGTCCAAAAGCCGCTGGCCCAGGCAAGGAGAAGAAGCCTTTGCGCAGTCGCGAGGAGAGAATGGCTTCAGGCAGTGAGCAGCCGAGGATCAGCAAGACTCAGGAGTCGATCCCCGACTATGACGAATCTCGCGCTCGAACGGAGCATTTAAAGGCAGAGCTGCTTGAACTTGATCGACAGCAAAAAGAGGGGCTCCTGGTTAAAGCAGAGGACATTGCGCTTGAGTGGTCAGAAATTATCACTCGTGCAAGAACAAAGCTATTAGGGATACCAACCAAGGCAAAACAGCGAATACCAGACTTAGACACAGACGCTATTGGTGTTTTGGATGATATTGTGCGCGAAGCCTTAGAAGATTTAGCTGGTGACAGTGAATAACGTAGAAAAACTAAGAAAGTCAGCTGCTTTAGCGTTTAAACCGCCAAAAAAGATGACTTTAAGCGAGTGGGCGGACTCTTATGCCTACTTAAGCGCAGAATCGAGCGCAGAAGGCGGAAAATGGCACACGCTGCCTTATCAGAAGGGGATAATGGATGCGATCACGAATCCCAAGATCGAGCAGATCAGCGTGATGAAAAGTGCCCGTGTCGGGTACAGCAAAATTCTTAATCACGTCGCGGCCTTTCATATTCATCAGGATCCGTGCCCGATCATGATTGTGCAGCCCACGATTGAGGATGCACAGGGATACTCGAAGGAGGAGATCGCGCCAATGTTGCGCGATACGCCTTGCCTCAAGGGTGTAGTGAGCGAGGCCAAGTCAAAAGACGGAGCCAACACGATCCTGCAGAAGCAATTCCCTGGGGGGAGCCTGAGCCTGGTGGGCGCTAACAGTCCGCGTGGGTTTAGGCGTGTGAGTAGGCGAGTGGTGCTATTTGACGAGGTTGATGGTTATCCACCTTCGGCTGGCACCGAGGGAGACCAGATCAAGCTGGGCATTAGGCGTACTGAGTATTACTGGAACAGGAAGATCGTGGCGGGGTCAACGCCAACGGTTAAAGACTTCAGCCGTGTCGAGCGAATGTTTCTGCAGGGTGATCAGAGGCGCTATTTCGTTCCATGCCCTGACTGCGGCCACATGCAGTACTTGAAATGGGCAAATATGAAATGGCACGACAACGACCCCGACACAGCTAGTTACTGCTGCGAAAGCTGTGGCGTATGGATCCCAGCAGCAAAGAAACGTTGGATGGTTGAACGCGGTGAGTGGCGGCCCACCGCGCCTGGTAATGGTAAACATGTCTCATTCCATATTTGGGCGGCGTACAGCTATAGCCCCAATGCGAGCTGGTCAACACTGGTTGAAGAGTTTCTTGATGCGAAAAACGACGCAGAGCAGCTAAAGACATTCGTGAACACTGTTCTGGGCGAGACGTGGGAAGACGAATATGCGTCGAAGGTGGGCGCAGATGCTCTCAGCGAACGTTCAGCTGATGAAAAGTACAAGCAGGGCGTGGTGCCTGCGGAGGCATTGCTACTGACTGTCGGTTGCGACACTCAGGATGATCGGCTGTCACTCAGTGTTTGGGGATGGGGCCGCGAGGAGCAGGGTTGGTTGATTGACAGAGTGAAAATTTACGGCGACCCGTCGCGGAAAGACGTGTGGAAGCAGTTGGACGAGATTGTGCAGACGCCTTACAAGTCTGAGGATGGTCGTGAGTTGAAGCCAATGGTGGTAGCCATCGATAGCGGCGGCCACCACACCAGCGAGGTGTACCAGTATGCAAGGGAACGTCAGAGCTTGGGCGTTGTTGCGATCAAGGGCATGTCAACTAAAAACAAGCCGCCAATTGGCAAGGCAAGTAAGGTTGACCTAAACGCAAAGGGCAAAACGCTCAAGAAGGGAGCGCAGGTGTTCCCGGTTGGATCGGACACGATTAAGTCATTATTATTCGGCAGATTGAAGCACAACGATGTCGGGCCAGGGTATTTGCATTTCTATCCAACGGTTGATAAAGATTATTTCGAGGAGTTGACTGCAGAGAAGCAGGTACTCAGGTTCAGGAATGGATTCCCTGAGCGTATTTGGGTAAAAAAAAGCAGTGCAAGAAACGAAGCATTGGATGAGCTTGTTTACGCTTACGCGGCGTTAAATCGCGTGTATCAAATCAAAGATCGTCGAACGCTATGGGATCAGATGGAAAAGTCACCCGAAGAACGAAAAGAGTCCAAGCGTACAGCTTCGGCAGCGCGGACCCAGAAAAGTTTCGTTAATCATTGGTAGGAGTTAGACTGCTGAATATCAAATGCTCTCTTTAGATGGGAATCCCTCCATCCATAACTAGCGGCGTGGATACGGTGTGGACTGATTCCGAGACCGTTGACGTTTTTGGAGATGCTGTAACTAGCTCTACGCATAGTCTTGTCTATTATTTTCGACTAAATACAAACGCTCAAGGTCTGACGGCAACATCAGTCGCTTACGACAGCGGTTGGAAAACAACTTTAAGCGCATCTGAAACTGCATCGGTTGTCGCAAGCCCCGACTGGTTCTTTCAGGCTGTGCTGACCAAGACTGGCGAAAACATTATTCAGGAGTACAGCCGGGGCCAGATCGAGTTTCAGCCTTCTTTGTCCTATTCGGGTACGCCCGGCGCTTTTGACGGGAGGACTCAGGCACAGAAAGATCTTGATGCTGTAAAAACAGCTATTCGAGCTTTGCTTGGTGGCGGCGCGGTTCAAGAGTACAGAATCGGGACGCGAAATTTAAAGCGATACGATATTTCGGAACTTCTGGTGTTAGAGACTAGGCTGAAGTCGATAGTGGCTAAGGAAAACAAAGCCAAGATGATCGCTTCAGGATTGGGCGATCCTAAAAATCTGTATGTTCGCTTTGGTCAAGGCTGATGGGATTAAGAACAAACTTACTTAGAAGATTTGGCTTACGGCCTATCCCTGTCGAGCAGCGCAGGCGCAGGCGCAGGCGCAGTTATGCAGGTGCTTTTGTCTCTCGCCTGACAAGCGACTGGATGAGCACTCAAGCTAGTGCTGACGCTGAAATACTCACAAGCATCAGGAAGCTGCGAGACCGCTCCCGCGAGATGGTGCGGAACAATCCTTATGCAAAGCAGGCAAAACGCACGACTCAAGTCAACGTTGTTGGCAGTGGGATCAAGCTTCAATCTCAAGTGCAGCAACTTAGGGGCAGGAAGCTAAACGATTCAGTCAATCGCTTGATTGAAGAAAAGTGGCGTTTATGGACCCGTGCGCAACATTGCGACGTAGCGGGTCGGCACAGTTTTCACATGATGGAATGGCTTGCCACTGGTGCCTTGCCAGAGTCAGGCGAGGCATTGTTCAGGATCATAAGGCGTCCGTTTGGCAACAGTAAGGTGCCATTGGCTCTTGAAATGCTTGAGTCTGACGTGCTGGATGAGGAGTACCAAGGCCCGACTCTTTCTAGAAGCAATGAGTGGAGAATGGGTGTCGAAATTAATGAATGGGGCCGCCCAGTACGTTATGCGTTTTTAACTCGTCACCCTGGCGATTCTTGGTTCCAGAATGTTTCAGAGAAAGATGGTAAGCATGTATTTCTTCCAGCAGCGGATGTAATTCATTTATTTTTACCGGAGCGGCCACAGCAGAATCGGGGTGTGCCTTGGTTCCATCCTGTGATGGTTGACGCGCATCAGCTGGCAGGATATGAACAAGCCGCTGTCGTTCGTGCTCGCGCTGGCGCAAGTGTCATGGGCTTTATCACTAGCCCAGAAGGCGAGCTTGACGGGGATGATGTTGAAGACAGCCGCCGGATTAGTGAGTTTGAGCCTGGTATGTGGAAGTATTTAGAGCCTGGTCAGAATGTTGAAGTTCCAGACATCGGCTCACCTGACCAGCAATTCGAGATGTTTGTTAAAAACAAAGTACGTCGTTTTGCTTCAGGTTTTGGCTGTAGTTATGAGACATTGAGTCGTGATTTTTCAGACACTAATTACAGCAGCAGCCGTTTAAGCCTCTTGGAAGACAGAGAGCACTGGAAAGTCGTCCAGGGGTATTTGATTGAAAATTTTCACATGAGAGTGTTCCGTGAGTGGCTTGGCTTGGCTGTGCTTGCTGGAGAGTTACCGTTCACCGATTACGAGGAAAGGCCAGAGCGATACGACACACCCAGATGGATGGCGCGTGGATGGGATTGGGTTGACCCTCTCAAAGAGGCTAAAGCTTACCGTGAGATGGAAAATGCGGGCTATTATACGAAGGCTCAAATCGTTTCAAGGTTAGGAGGAGACTTCTACGACAACTTGAGTGAAATTGCTATGGAACAGCAAGCAGCCCGTGATCTTAACGTTGAGCTTGATCGAGACATTATCGAGCAGCCCCCAGAGGTAATTGAGTGATGCCATTTAAGCCAAACGATGGAATGCGTGAAGAAGCGCAGCGTTACAAAGACTGGAAATCAGACGGCAGGAAAGGCGGCACTGAAGTCGCAGCTCGCCGCGCAACTCAAATCTTGAGCGGCAATGAGTTGAGCGATGAAACAGTAATCAAGATGAGCGCATGGTTTGCGCGTCATGAAGTAGACAAGCAAGCTGAAGGATTCAGTCCAGGAGAAGATGGCTACCCCTCGCCAGGAAGAGTCGCTTGGGCTGCTTGGGGCGGCGATTCTGGTAAAACATGGTCAGACCGCATTGTTAAATCCATGGATCGTTCAATCACCCAAGAAGAGGTTCGCGCCGAGCCTGACGCTTTAGACGTTGGAGATTTTGTGCGCTGGAGTTCTTCTGGTGGCAATGCTCAGGGACGCATTACAAGAATTGTTCGTGATGGCCAGCTAGAGGTGCCTGGCGCAGAAGTTACTATTAATGGAGAAGAGGATGATCCTGCCGCATTAATTAGGATTTATCGCGAAGGAGACGAAGGATGGCAAGAGACCGATGTTTATGCAGGGCATAAGTTCAGTACACTGAACAAGATCGAAGCATTACGCGAGATGGAGGGACAAGAGGAGGTGCATTATGCGGCCTTTGATGAAGAACATCAGAAATTGTCCCGTGATCTGGAAGGTAAGACCTTTCAGCGTGTCGAAGCTACCAGCTTCCGCATGGTTGATGAAAAGAGCATGGAGTTTCCATTCAGCTCTGAATATCCCGTGGCTCGTTATTTTGGAAACGAAATCCTGAGCCATGGCAGCGAGTCCGCCAACCTTGAGCGGCTCAATGACGGCGCACCGCTTCTTTATAACCACGATCCAGACCGCATGATCGGCGTTGTCGAGCGTGCTTGGATTGATGGAGAAAAGAAGCGGGGTTATGCCAAGGTGCGCTTCTCGCGTAATAAATTTGCGCAAGAAGTGCTCCAAGACGTTCGTGATGGAATCCTTCGCGGCGTTTCTTTCGGCTACTCCATTGATAAAATGGAAGAGCGTGAAAGTGATTTTGTAGCGACGAATTGGCGTCCCTATGAAGTAAGTCTGGTCAGCATTCCTGCTGATCCGACAGTCGGAGTTGGACGCTCTCTTGAGACGGACGATTCTGACCTAGACAATGGAGTTGAACGTTCCTTAGAGGAACTCGGCTCTGAGACTGCGGCTTCACCCGCATCACCTGAAAACACAATGACTGAGGTCATCATGGAAAACACTCCAGATCTGGAGGTGATCCGGTCCGAGGCCGTAGAGGCCGAACGTGACCGTGCTACCTCTATCACTCAAATCGGTGAGCGTCACAAGCTCCCTGACATGGCACGCGACTTGATCAACGGCGGCAAGTCTGTTGATGAGGCCCGTGCTGCATTTCTCGAAAAAATCGGCACTCAAACCGTGGAACACAGCATCAGCGTCACTGGTAACGACATCGGCCTCTCTGATAAGGAGACCCGTAGCTTCAGCTTCGTCAAAGCTCTGAACTATCTCTCTAACCAGGGTGATGCTCAGGCTCGTCGCGATGCAGCATTTGAAATTGAAGTTGGTGAGGCTGCTGCTAAGAAGTACGAGCGTTCTTCAAACGGCATTGTCATCCCTAATGAAGTCCTTCGTCGCGATTTGGTTGTAGGCACTCCTACAGCTGGTGGTGACTTGGTTGACGACGTGCTTCTCTCAGGAAGCTTCATCGACCTGCTTCGTAACCGCTTGTCAATTGCTCAAGCTGGCGCAACGATGCTGACCGGCCTCCAAGGCAATGTCTCAATTCCTCGCCAGACAAGCGCGAGCACTGCTTACTGGGTTGGCGAAAACGCTTCTCCTACCGAGTCCCAGCAGGCAATTGATCAAGTCAACATGACACCCAAGACAGTGGGTGCTTTCGTTGACTACTCAAGGCGTCTTCTGCTTCAAAGCAGCATCGACGTTGAAGGCATGATTCGTAACGATCTTGCTCGCGTCATTGCCCTTGAGATTGATCGCGCTGCTGTTTACGGCACCGGTTCTTCCAACCAGCCTCAGGGTCTGACTAACGTCAGCGGTATTGGATCTGAGACTTTGACCAACTTTGGAAGTTTTGATGAGTACATTGCAATGGAGACCGACGTTGCTGCGGCTAACGGTGACATTGGCACAATGCGCTACATCATCAACGCTTCCGCTCGCGGTGCTCTGAAGTCAACTGAAAAGGCTTCAAACACTGCTCAGTTCGTTTACGAAAACGATGAAATCAACGGTTACCCTGTGATCGTTTCCAACCAGTTGCTCAACAACGATGCACTGTTTGGCGATTTCTCACAGTTCGTGATGGGCATGTGGTCAGGCTTGGATCTGACTGTTGATCCTTACGCTGGCGCAACTGCTGGTACTGTTCGCGTCATTGCTCTTCAGGATATTGACTTTGCTGTCAAGCAGCCTGCATGTTTCTGCTTCGCTAGCTGAACAACATGAAAGTTGAGATCACACGCGGAGTGATGATCAACGGGGAGTCTGTAAAAGCAGGCTCCTTTATTGAAGTTGATCAGCAGATAGCGAATATTCTTTTCAATAGCGGCAAAGCAAAAGTTGCTGTTGAGAAGACAACAAATTCGGTTTCTGAAGCTACCGATTCTTGCAAAACTGTGCCTCGTTCAAAGCGAGGACGTTCTAAAACTTCTTTTGGAGAAGACTGATGACAATTCTTTCTGTAGGGCTTGAAAAGCTTTCGCATTTTGCGCTAGCACCTACTGCTTCACGTACTTCTGCTCTTGACGGCACTGCTGTTGACTTGAATGATTACGAAGGCGACATTTGCGTGATTCTCGATGTCGAGAATGGCGGAACATCAACTTTAGATGTCAAGATTCAGTCAGCTGACACTTCCGGTGGGACTTACTCTGATGTCCCTGACACTTCTTTCACTCAAGTGAGCACAAGCGCAAGCAAGCAGACGCTTGTTTTCCCAAAGGGTAGCGCCAAGCGCTTTATCAAAGCTGTTTCAACAGTTTCAACTTCAACTCATACCTACAGCGTCAATGCTTTTGGTGCGCTGAAGTACGCTTGATAGTTTTATGCGTCTGACATAAGTCGGGCGCTTTTTCATGCTTTGATAAGGCTAGTCAGTTATGATGTTCAAGTAAGGAGCTAGGCGAGAGATGAGCCTTCCACGAATTGGTGGTTTTTCGGCCCCAGCAACTGCAGATTTTGCTGACCTTGACTATGACGGTAGCAGCCGGGTAGTTACGATTACCTACAAACAGGGCGGTTCTGGTGGTGTTGTGGTTGGCGTGTTGAATATTACTTATGTCGGTGCTAGTACCGATGTTGATACTGTTTACTGGACTATCTGATCATGGCGTATAAGTACAATCCACTACTAGGAGTCGGTCTCGACGAAGTAGGAGCAGGCGGCGGCGCTGCCACTCCTGGCGGTGCGGACACCCAAGTTCAATTTAACGATGGTGGAGCACTTGGCGGTGACGCAGGTCTCACCTACGACAAAACGACAGACAAGCTTACTGTTGCCGGTGACATTGATCTAGACGACGGCGGAACATTTAGCACCACGTTGCAGACGGTAACACCAACTGCTAACCGGACAGTCTCAATTCCTGATGCAACTGGAACGATTGGTCTGGTCAATGGTCCTACTGGCAGTATCCAGTTTAATCAAGCCGGTGCATTAAGCGGCACCAGTGATTTTAGTACGACGCTGGATTGGAATAATGCAACAACAACATTTACAGGGCTGAAGTTAAATGTAACCAATACTGCAAGCGCTGCTAATAGCAACCTGCTGGATTTGCAGGTGAATGGGACGAGCGTTGCTTCAATAAGTACCAATGGTTCTACCGGCACCGGCTATCTAAAACTAATCCCCACAACAGTTGGCGCATTAACTGCAGCTGCAACTGTTGGTGCAGGTACTAAAGCTTTTGTGACGGACTCAACTAGCACGCTTAGTTCTCACCACGGCCAAGCTGTTGTCGGCGGTGGTAGTAATTTCGTGCCGGTCTTTAGCGACGGCACTAACTGGATCGTCGGCTGATGACATCCTCTGCAAACTTCGCTTCCGACCGAACCATGGACACGCTTTCTCTCACACTGACCAACACCCGCGTTATTGACGGGTTGATCTTTGCCGCTAATTCTGTTGGCAAAACACCTGAAGCTTATGCTGAATGGTTACTAGACAACGACGGCTATCGTTATGCCGACGCCAACTCTTATGGTGTCGTAACAAGTGCAGGATTCTTTGCACGTTTCACACCAACTGAATATGCAGCGGTGCTTGCAGCTTCTGTCGATACGGTAGAAGTACCAGAGAAGATTGGCGGTGTTCCAACTGAGGAACAATACGATGCATACCAAGTAGCAGTTCTTCAGTATTCAATACTGGAGAATCCTACGGCTGAAGAAACTGCAACGTATGAAGCGGCCCTTGAAGCGTATGAACTGGCTACCACTGCTGAAAATCAAACCGAGGTTGATGCAGCTGAAGCACAGAATGCAGCCGCTAATGCAGTGAAAGCATTGCTTGATGAATTAACAGCTGCTGAAAAAGTAGCACTTGATGATCAACGTGTTGCTGATGGTCTTGCACTGTTAGTCAGCATGGAATTGCTTGCACCTGGACGACCAGCTGAAATTACTGCGTATGAGCGCCCATTCCCTGTGATTACACAGGAGATCGAACAATGAGCCTGAGGTGGTCGTCAGCAACTGATCAGTTGTATGCGGTGAGCAATAGTTCACCTTCCCTTGACTTGGATTTTGCAAGCAACAAGAGCTTGCTAGACAATATCAGCGGCTTCCCATTAGTCAATCACCAACGTGATGCTAGTAGCGGCAAAAGTGCTGGGACGTATGTTGACAGTGATGGGTTGATTAAGACCAGTCCGGTTAATTACGCTATCAACAGTGAACAGATAGACCTTTGGACTCCAAGCGGGGGAAGCATCTCAGCTAATTTTGCAGAATCACCTATTGGGGATTTAACGGCTGATAAATGGATCCCTGATACTGCTAGTAGCTATCATTATCCAAAACTAATAACCACCTTATCATCTGCTAGTTCAGTTACTTATAGCATCTATGCAAAACAAGCAGGCTATAGGTATTTATTAATAAACACGACTGATGGCAGTTCGTCGGGCAACGGTGGCCCTGTTGTTGACTTGCAAGATGGTGAAGTTGCCAGCAACTACACAGCAACTTACCCAACGACTGTTACAGATGCTGGTAACGGTTGGTGGAGGGTTGCTATGACATTTACTGGAAACGGAGTTAATATAATTGTAGACCATAATCCATTACCAACATCAACCATTGCCGCATATTCCGGTGATAATACTTCTGGTGTTCTTCTGTGGGGCGCTCAACTACAAGAAGGCACAACCGCCACTGACTACATCCCAACAGGTGCAACGATTAGTGGAGCACCACGATTTGATCATGACCCCGTGACTGGTGAAAGTCTGGGGTTGTTGATTGAAGAGGAACGGACAAATTACTGTACCGGTGACTTTAATGGAACCTTAGGAGACGGGGGCTTGCAAACTCTGCCTTCTGGCGTGAAGGCACCTGATGGCTCCACTGCAGCATATCTCCTCCTTCCAGGGGTGACGCGGTTGTGGTTTGATGGTTTGAATAGTGTAAATATAGGCATCAGTGGTAAAGCAGTCCTTTCATACTATGCTTATTCAGTGAATAATTCAATAATACTACGCCCTAACGCTTTTAATACTTCATACACTAATGTAGTATCAGACACAATTCCTGGTCAATGGGTGAGGATCTACGCTGTTGTTGACTTAATAAATGGTGTTTTACAATACAGAGTTACTCCGTACAACACCACTATATACACACAAGCGGAGTATGACGCTGGAGAAAGAGTTTACCTGTGGGGATTTCAAGTAGAAATAGGCAACTTCCCAACCTCCTACATCCCCACAACCGGCAGCACCGTAACGCGCTCACCTGACATCGCATCGATTGAAGGGACGAACTTTAGTAGTTGGTATAACTCAACAGCTGGCAGCTTTTATGCAGATGTAAAAGCTTATGGTACTTCTACTGGATCTTCAAGGATCATTGGGACGGATCAAATTGCAACGCCACTTTATTACAACACTACTGCTGATACTATAAAATCTTATGGCAATACTGTGGGGCCAACTGTATCTGGCCTTATTGCTTTTGGCCGTCATAAAGCAGGAATGGCCTACGCAACTGGTGATGAGGCTATCTCCGTAAATGGAGGAACTGTGGCAACATCAGCAGTAGGCTTTAATAATACCTCAAACACAGTAACCGCAGTTGCTTTATTTGCAGTGACATCAGGCTCAGAAAAAACAACCGGCCACATCACCCGCCTTGCCTATTACCCCTACCGTCTTTCTGACACCATTTTGCAGGAGATTACATCATGACTTTAGTTCCACAGCATATTATCCTTCAGTCCCCAGCGTCTAATGATCCGTTGCTGGACCTTAATACACAACCAAGTCTTGACCTGCAGTTTGCTACAGGCAAGACACTTAATGATCGAGTAAGCGGTAACAACTTAATCACGTTTAGTCGTGCAGATGCTACTACCTGTGCAACTTATGTTGATAGCAATGGTGTTATTCAAACTGCTGCTGCAAATGTACCCCGCTTTGATCATGACCCCGTGACTGGTGAAAGTCTGGGGTTGTTGATTGAAGAGAGTAGGACGAATAAACTTGCACGTAGCGAGGAGTTCGATAATGCTTATTACACAAAGGCATTTGTAACCGTCACACCTGATCAGAGTGCTGCCCCTGATGGTAATACAACCGCTGATCAAGTCCTGCCTACAACTAATGGCAGTTATCACAGAATAACTAAAAGCGGTCTTTCTGTTTCCGCCCCTTGTGTTCTTAGCGTGTTCGTGAAAGCAAACGGTTACAATCACTTTCAGCTTAGGACTCGTGGTAGCAGTAATAGAGCCACGGTATTTGATGTAAGTGATGGAACTATTACGCAAGAGATGGAGGCCAGTATTGGAGAAACGAATCTAGGTAATGGTCTGACTCCAGTTGATTACGGTAACGGCTGGTGGCGTTTAAGCATGTTACGAACGGACACCGACACAATCACAGCCGTTGACCTTTCTGTTTTAGATACAGGAACACCCGGCAGTCAGGTTTATGTGTTTACAGGTGACGGTACGTCAAGTGTTTTCTGCTGGGGAGCAATGCTAGAGCAAGGTTCCTTCCCAACCTCCTACATCCCCACCGCAGGTACAACCGTAACCCGTGCTCCTGAGCTTGTAAGTATCCTTGGGGCGGATTACACGTCTGTGTTTGGCACTGACTTGGGTGCCGGTACTGTCTTTACTGATGTCAAAGTACTTGGGGAGAAAGGCAACACAAATACTGGTTATTTTAGTTCGTTCAGTACCAACGATAACAACTCTTTTACTACCTTTACCGCATATGACAACCGTCTTACTGTTGGGATAACAACGCCTAACGCCAATATTGATAGATATAAAGATCTAACTGGGGTACGTGTTAAATCTGCTGTCTCTTGGAATGATCTTGAACAACCAAGGGATGACCAAGACAACGCTAGCCATGCTTTGGATGGGACATTATATGGGGGGTTCCAATACAGAGGGTCTGGGACCCCATTAAATACAGAATATGACCGTTTTGGCATAGGAAGAGCTATACGGGCAATAACTACTTTCGGCTCAATAAACGGCCACATCTCCCGCCTTGCCTATTACCCATACCGCTTGGCTGACGCCACTTTACAGGAGATCACATCATGAGTTGGATTATTACTAGCGATCAGGTCAGCCCTCCTGGCGATGCTGCAATTACTTATGGCATCACAAATGCTGGCGGTGTTTTTAACCTTAGGTCTACAGGCACTGTTGATTATGAAGCTGAATGGGGCGATGGTAATGTTGAGATAAGCACACTTAACGTATTACCTCACACCTATACTGCTGGTGATTATTCAGTGGTTGTTTATAGTGATGGGGTTTATAGGCCGTATTTCAATAACGTATCCGCTGATGCAAATCAGATTACTTCTGTTGCTATTGGTAGTGGAGCTAATTTAGGGACTAGCCTAGATTCTGCTTGGGAAACCGCAATTAACCTAGCAACGTTTACATGCCCATTTGATGCAACAAGTTCGGTTACAAACTTTGTTGACTCTTGGCGACGTTGCAACAGCCTAACAAGCTTCCCGTTAATTGATACTTCTAGTGGTACAAGCTTTTCTTACGCTTGGTACAACTGCTCCAGCCTAACAAGCTTCCCATTATTAAATACTTCTAGTGGTACAAGCTTTTTTGCCGCTTGGAGCAACTGCTCCAACCTAGCCAGCTTTCCATTATTAATTATGTCTAGTGGTACAGACTTTGGTCGCGCTTGGAACAGCTGCTCCAGCCTAACTAGCTTTCCATTAGTAAATACTTCTAGTAGCGCAACCTTTGCTGCCACTTGGGAGGGGTGCTCCAACCTAGCCAGCTTTCCATTATTAAATATGTCTAGTAGTACAAGCTTTGTTTACACTTGGAACAACTGCACCAGCCTAACTAGCTTCCCATTAGTAAATACTTCTAGTGGTACAAACTTTACTGCCACTTGGGCCAGTTGCTCCAGCCTAACTAGCTTCCCATTATTAAATACTTCTAGTGGTGCAGACTTTAGAAGCGCTTGGGCATTCTGTAGTTCTCTATCAGATTTCCCCGCCAACATGTTTGACACGACGGGAGCACTTATTGCTGCTGCTTTTAATAACGCTTGGAGAAACTGTGCCCTCACTGCACAATCTATTGAGAACATCCTTGTCTCACTAGACACTAATGGTGCTACTGGTATCACGCTTGGCATCGACGGCGGAACTAACGCTGACACCTCCACATGGTCAGCGGCTGCTAATGCAGCGTGGCTTAGTCTTGACGCCAAGGGCTGGAACATCAATCAGAATGGACCTGATCCTACCTAATCGTAAGAAGCATGGCATTTACCGAAGATCTAAGTATTTTTTTAAGCACATCAGATTTTGCGGTGCCAGTTGTTGCTGGTGCAATCTCAGGGTTCGGTATTCTAGACATGCCTTCAGAAATCATTGCTGATGGGGTTGTGCTTACGACTGACTACAAGCTGACTTGTGAGTCTTCAAAATTCAAGAATCTGCTTCACAGCGATGCAATAACAGTGGATAGCGTAAACTACACCGTAAGAAGCGCGAATTTGATTGATGACGGAAGCTTTGTTGAGTTAATGCTGATGAAAAACTCATGACTACTAGACGTGAACAAATCTTGGCCCAGATCGCCACAACCTTAGCCAGCACGGCTGGAGTTGATGGGAGGGTGTATCGGTCAAGGGTTACCGCAGCAGCCAGGGCCGAGACGCCAATGGTTGTTATCGAGCCAGTAAATGACGTTGCGCAGCAGCAAACATCATTACCAAAACTTGACTGGACGATGCGGGTAAGAATAGTCGTAATCACCAGGTCAACGACTCCTTACACGGATGCAGATTCAGTAATTGAATCAATGCACTCAAAGCTTATGGCTGATTTGACTCTTGGGGGTTATGCAATTGACGTGCAGCCTGCTCTGACAAGCTTTGAGTTTCTTGATGCAGACCAGCCTGCTGGCGTGTTTTCTAATGAGTACGACGTTAAATACAGAACATCAGTAGCAGACCTTACCGTCTACTAAGGTTTAAGCAGTTGCAAGGATTACGATGAAAGACGAGTACAGCGGTCAAGGTGGGTCGTATCTTCTCGATCCAGAAACCGGAAAGCGCACTCTGATTCAGCGAACACTTCCCGCCGACCCCCAACAAGAAAATGGCACCACTTCTTCTACGGAAACGACTGATTCTGATCGAAACAGAGTCGAGCTACGGAGTCGATCCGACTCCAACAGGAACCGACGCGGTTTTGGTGAGAGATCTGAACATCACCCCACAGCAGAGTGATGTTGTTAATCGTGATCTGATCCGTCCTTATTTGGGCGCTTCTGAGCAACTGCTGGCTAACACTCGCGTTGAATGTACATTCAGCGTTGAGCTTGCAGGATCCGGGACTGCTGGAACTGCGCCTCAGTACGGCAAAGCACTGCAGGCTTGTGGCCTTAGCGAAACTGTTGCTGCTGGAACTTCGGTGACGTATGCGCCAGTGAGCGCATCTTTCAGCTCGGTCACCATTCACTACAACATTGATGGCGTTCGTCACAAAGTGACTGGTGCTAGAGGAACATTCACCTTGAATGGATCTGTTGGAGAAATCCCTACGATTGACTTCACCTTCACTGGTATCTATAACGCTCCTGATGATTCAGCACTGCCTAGCGTTACTTACGCAAACCAGGCAACACCGCTGATCTTTAAGAACGGCAACACAGACACATTCTCCTTGCTCTCTTACTCTGGCTGTCTTCAGTCAGTGAGTATGGACATCGGCAACACAGTCGTGTATCGCGAGTTGATTGGTTGCACGAAGGAAGTGCTGATCACTGATCGCAGTGCCAGCGGTAGCGTGAGCCTTGAGATGATCTCGATTGCCACGAAGGACTATTTCACTGCTGCTTTGACTGACGGCACGCTAGGCGACTTGACGTTCCAGCATGGCACCACTGCTGGGAACATTGTTGATTTTTCGAGCAGTCAAATCGACATTGGTGATGTGAGCTATGCCGACCAAGACGGCATTGCGATGCTGAACATCCCATACACCGCGATTCCCTCAACAGCAGGGAATGATGAGTTCAGCTTGGTGTACACTTGATCTGTCGCAGCTCTGCCCTAGGACGCTAGGAACAGCATCTGACTTGCACCCCCGGCAGGGGCCGCACCCGCCAAAGCCTCCGACCCTCACCGGCACGGGGGCTTTGTGCTGTATAAGCATTCTTTTTGGCTCTACATTGCGGAGGGATTTTTATTGCTGTAGGCTAATTGCAGTTAAATTTGCTCAATGGCATTCGTTCGCAAAAGGGTTAAAACTTTCAAGTGGCCTGTAACCGTGGAAGAACCTGCTGACGGTGGGGTCTTTGATGACTCTAGTTTTGATGCGGTGTTTAAGCGGGTGCCACGGTCCGAGTTCCAGAAGCTTGCGGATAAAGGCGACCTCGATTTGCTTAAAGCAGTGATGACTGGATGGGAAGGAATCGAGGATGAAGACGGAAAACCGTTGCCGTTTTCCCAGGCAGCAATGAAAGAATTTGCTGATGATCCATATTGGATTCGTGGTGTCCTGAAGGCTTACACCGAAACTTTTGAAGGCGCGAAACTGGGAAACTAAAAGATGCCGTCAAGTATTGGGCGAATGGCGGCAAAAGAATAGAGGACAAGAGTGCAGATGACGCTGCGGCATTTGGATTGAAGCCGCAGCGTCAGGCCGCTCCTGAAAAGGAGCACTTTGAGGTATGGGAAGAAAACTGGGATGCGTTGATGATGTTCTTGCGAATGCAAACGCAATGGACCGTCACGATGGGAGGTTACGTTGGATTGAAATATGAGGTTTTGCTGGGTGCATCAGGGCTAATGTCCCTTTATGATGTAAGCAATCCCCGTGAGATGCTGGAGAGCCTTCAAGTAATGGAAGCTGCTGCACTCTCTGAGCTGAACAAGAAAGATGGCAAGTAAAACCGTTTCGCCTGTTGATATTAAAATTAAGGTCACAGGCGCAGAACAGCTTGCGTCCTTAAAAAGCTCGTTCCGAGATTTATCAAAACAGACAAAACTTTCTGATATAAGTATTGTTCAAGCAGCTAAAGATATTAGAAATTTTGCCGCAGAAGCTGGCAACAGCGAAGCGACAGTAAGAGGACAGATTAAGGCGCTTGAGGGTTTGCGCCAGCAAGCCGCCATGGGCGGCAGGATGTATAAGTTTCTTGCTGCAAAAATTGGGGATTTAGGGCTAGCAATTAAGGGGTCTAGTACGCAGATAGAAGAGCAAAGATCCGCGTTACTAGAAATTGGGTCCGCCGCTTCTTCTAGTTCGGCGCAAATAAAAAAAGCAATTGACGGTCTTAAGCAATTAAGGAATCAAGCGTCTCAGGACTCTCAAGCATTCTTTGGGCTTTCAAAAGAAATTGATGAGTTGACAAAAAAAGTTAACTCACTTGACGCTGCACTAGAACAAAACGCAAGCCGAAACAGGGCTAGGGCTGCTTCTGTCTCAGGAGTCTTAGCAAAGTATGAAGCTGCTGCAAGAAAACAAGCTCAAGCCGCAAAAGAGAGAGAGGAAATTGTTAGAGGTGAAGTCATAGCTCTTAGCGAAAAAGGTAAGGCTACCGAAGAGCTTGCAAAGAAAGAAAATCAATTAACTGCAGCGATAGCGAGAAGGAAGCAGCTAGGCATTCAAGAGACTGCTCGCGAGGCTAGAAGATCAGTAAGAGCTGGTGCTCAAGTTTATACAGGCAACGTAGAACTTGGCCCTATAGATGCGCTTGATCAGCGATTAGGTGATCTACCGGCTACAACTGCTGCTTTTTCTCAAAGGCTCACTGAACTGCAAGATCGGTTGATAAATACTGTTAGGTCAAGCGATCAATATGTTGCTGTTGCTTTGCGTATTGCACAGGTGCAGCGAGAGGCAACAGCAACGGCTCAGGGGTTAGGCGCTGCGCTGGTAAAAGATTTAGCTAGCGGCAATACAGTTAGAAATCAAAAGAATCTGCGTGAAGCTATTGGCCAGCTTCAGGCTGAGATGAATGAGCTGAATACAGAAACAGCTGAAGGTTCATCTAAGTATGCAGAAAACGCAAGGCAGGTTAATAATTTACAGAAAGAATTGAACGAGATCGCTGGCAGTTACCGCAATGTGACTGACATGGCGAGGCAGGCTTCTACTGCCCAGGGTGTTTACGCGAACACCTCTGTAGGTGGCAACTATCTTCGTCGAGGTATTGTCAGGCAGCAAGAGGCTGCTAGGGCTGAACTTGGTGCAGCCGTTAGGGCAGGCGTGGCTTCAACGCCGCTGCTGTTGCCTGCTGCCGGTCAGACCACGGCTCCGGGTACTGGGCTAGCTAGAAGCGGAATGGCTCGCGGAGTCTTCGATTTAACAGGCAATGTCACTAGAGCACGACCAGTCCCCGCTGACTTCCCCGGCTTAAAAGAAGACGCAGCTGCGTTACCAACAGCTGCGACTGGCGTAAATGCCGCTTTAGGGATGAGCGAGCCAATAAAGAAGCAAGCAAATGCGCTAAGAGAAGCTGCTGCTGCGTATAAGCCATATAACGCAGAGATAAGAAAGGCTAAAGCCGCAAACAATGGAAGCATTTCTGGCATAAATAACCTTAAAGCTGCTCTGGAAAGGAAGCGCAACGAGCTGCCTACAACCACGGCTGCATTTAAGCGTTTAACCCAGCAAATTGAAAACCTTGACAGGCAGTCGGAAAAAGCCAGCCGAAGGATGAGCCGCCGTAAGTTCTCTCCCGGTAAGGCCGCCCAAGTTGCTGGTGCAACGATCTCCGGCGGTATTTTCGGTGGACCTGAAGGGTTCCTGGGTGGCGCAATTGGTGGCGCAGTTGGTGGTGTTGGCGGGTCTTTTGCTGGTGCTGCACTTGGCGCTCAGGTAGGTCAGCTCAGGCAGCAGCTTGGTGGGTTTGCTGAGTATGCGGCGAGCATTGAGAAACTCAAAATTGCGTTGAATGGTATTGCAGGTGACGCAAGTAATTACAACCAAGCACTGCAAGCCGCTGCTGATGTCACAAAAGAATTAAACATTCCACAAGAAGTTGCTATCAGAGGGATCACTCGACTTACAGCAGCAGTAAAAGGTGCTGGCGGTGGCATTGCTGATGCAGAGCTTGCGTTCAAGAACATTAACTCTGCAATTATCGCTACGGGTGGCGGTGCAGAGCAGGTTGAAGGAGCCGTAACTGCGCTCGTTCAGATTTTCTCGAAGGGCAAAGTCAGTGCAGAAGAGATCAATCAAATTGCAGAAAGACTGCCTGGCACATTTAACAAAATTGCTGAAGCGTCAGGCAGGACCGGCCCAGAGCTGACAAAAGCCTTGCAAAAAGGCGAGGTGGGCCTGAATGACCTGATGAAGTTCTTGGTTCAACTGGGTGGTGAATACGGCGAATTGGCTAAAAAGATTGCCGGGTCTTCCGAGTCAGCTGGAGCAAGACTGACGGTTGCATACGACAAAATGCGGCTTGAGATAGGTAAGGCTCTTCAGCCAATCGGTGCTGAGTTTCAGGAAGCGTTTTTGGAATTTATTACTGATATTGGCCCAAGCCTGGTGGTTATGGCGAAGGCTGTTGGAGAAGGGATGCGTTTTATTATTCAAAACAGAGGTGCGATATTGACTATTGCATCTTTCGCGGCAAAGCTTGTCGCCGTGAATTTTGCACTAAAAGCGTTTGTTGCTTTAAGTGGGCCACTAAAACTTATGTTCGCATTAATAAGAACTGGGTTCAGACAAACCACTCAGCAGGCGTCTCTTGCCGCGACAAAGCTGGCCAGGTTTGGAACGACAGTGAAAACTTTAGCTGCATCCTTAGCAGCGCCAATCGTAATAAGCTTTGCCATTGTTGGCGCAGAGCTGGTTATATCTTACTTCAATAGAATTAAGCAAGCAAAAGCTGACCTTGACGCTTCTGGCACAAAACCTCAAGGTGAAGTTTTCTTCAGGTCAATCGGTGGAACGGCTGCAACGAAAGAAACGCTGAGATCAACCTTTAAGGATATTGTCAAGAATCTTGATATTGTCGAAGCTAGGCTCGCGAAAACAAAGAAAAGTATTAAAGAGTTTAAGGCATCACAATCAGATGGAGGCGAGCGGGCCATGGGGGGAAGTGCGCCTCCTCTCGCTGGTGTAGCAGTCCCAGAAGACTTGACATCAAGGCTAAAAGCAGACGAGGCAGCTCAAGCAAGACTTCGACTGAACTATAAAACCTTAATTGAAAAGTACCCTAGTGCTCCAGAAGCCGCTAAAGGTCTAACTGACTTCGCTTCTCCTACCGGCACTGATACCGGCGGCGGCGGCGGCGGCGGCGGCAAGGCAGAAAAAGTGCGCAAGTCTTTGCTTGATTCAATCATAAATGAAGGCAAACTCATTGCCGCTACAAAAGCGAGGCTGGATAACGAGATAGATATTGGCGAAGCTCAAAACAAAAACAACAGGTCAAGGGTAAATCAGTTAAACAACCAAAGAATTTCTATTGACTTTGCCGAACAAGCTGCACAGGTTGAACTGAAATATCTCGAAGCCCTTAAGGCTGCCGAGGGGCAAAAAGAACAGGGCGCATTGGTAGCAGAAGCTATTGCAACTAAACAAAACGACGACGCTCGCCTTTCAATTGAATATGCTGCAGAGCTTACGAAAGAAGCACAGCGATACAGGTTTGAGAAAGAAGCCATTGCAAAAGCGTCCGAAGACGAGCTGTTTAGCTTGCGCGATCAGCTTGGCTTGGTGACAAACGAGCAGAGAATTGAAAGATTCAGGCAGTCAAGGAAAGACGCAGGGGATCCAAACGCTGAACAGCAAACCGATCTGTTCCGCCAAAGAATAGATCCAACGTTGACGGAAGGGTTGAGCCAAAACATTCGCAGTTTGAAAAAAGAACTGGAAGATCTGGTAAATCCAATCAATCAAATCACTGGCGCAGCAAACGCTATTGGCAGTGCATTCTCTCAGTCGTTCACCAATGCAATTACTGGTGCCACAAGTGCGAAGCAGGCATTGGCTGATTTTTTCAAGAGTGTTGGTAGTTATTTCTTGGATATGGCGGGGCAGATTATTGCGAAGATGGTGACAATAGCGGTTTTAGATGCTGCTTTGGGCCTTCTTGGTGGCAGCAGTGGTGGTGGTGGTGGTGGTGGTGGTGGTGGGTTTAACCCCAGCGCACCAAGTATTACAGGTAACTCACTCGGAGACTTTGGCGGTGGTACGCCTTTTGCTGGAGCGTTTAGGGCTAACGGCGGCCCAGTTAGCGCAAATAAGCCATATATCGTGGGCGAACGTGGGATGGAGCTTATGGTCCCTTCGGGCAACGGAAACATTATTCCAAACGATGTCTTTTCGGCAAGTCGTGCTGCTATTTCTGGCGGCAGCCCATTGGGCCTTGCTGGCGGCTCTGGCGATCTTGGTCAGGACGGAATGGCCGAAAGTCGTAATTACATCAACAACAACTACTCAACTCAGCAAGCCATTGCTCAAAGTCAAGCGGCTGTATCATCAAGCTCTATGTCAATGGAGCGAGTGATTGAGCGTAAGGCTGCAGAACGTCAAGCCACTGAAATGTCAGAGCCGATCAGGGTTAAGCTAGATACCACGGTGATCAACAATGTGGAATATCTAACAGTTGAGCAAGGACTTGCGCTTTCCGAATCCGCTTCTCGCAAGGCCCGTAGCCAGGTATTTTCTGACTTAAGGCAGCGGCCTGCATCAAGGTCCAAAGTGGGGCTTGGCTGATGCTTGCGATTGGCACTTATCTGAAGCTGGTTGATTTTCAAGGCTCAAACACTGGCTATGCCTTCCAGAATTTTTTCCAAGGCGAATCACGTACTTATTTAGGTACAAGTTATGTTTTTGCAGGGTTTGGCTTTAGCGGTGGAACGCTTGACCTGCAAGCTGCCAACATTTCGGCGGCAGTTGTGTTTGCTGTCAATCAATTGGATCTAAACATTTTCCAAACAGCATCTGATGAACGCTGGCTGGCAGAGATACGCACTGTATGGCTTGATCCTGATACGTTGGTTGAAACCAATAGGTACAGCGAGGAGCTTTACGCGGTGCTTGGTTTTGAGCATGATACGAGTAGGCTGCAGGTACGGCTAGGGAATCCTTTGGACGCAATTGAAGCCAACATTCCAAGGCGCGTACTCACTCAAGTCAGTGTGGGCGAGCTTCCCTCCACTGGAAACATTTCATTGAGATAATGCTGAGCCCTAACAAAAATCGAATTATGCTCCTCCCGCAGGATCGGGAGATTATGGGCATCACTGGGATGTCTCAAGAGCAATATGTGTGGTTTTGTCGTCAAGCGATTCTCCGTAGCAAGCTAAGACCTGGCGAGCTTGTTGCCTTAGAGCCATTCACTATTATTCTGATCAACCTTGCGATTGGTCTTGTGCTATCTGCTGCGTCGGCACTGCTAGCGCCTAAGCCTCAAGTAAGAAAAGCTCCTGACGTAAGGACAAGAAATGTAGACGGGCAGACCATCGTTAGGGGGGATCAATTTACAGCCAAAAGCGGTTTTGACACTGTTCAAAACGTTGTTGAGATTGGAAGCACCATTCCTATCGTTTATGCCAATCGTCAGTTAATTGATGGCAAATATTACGGAGGGGTTAGAGTAAATACCAACCTGCTGTGGTCTCAAATTTATAGTATTGGTGGCGGGCAGCTGCTAAGAGCTATTTTCTTGGTCGGAGAGTCGAGCGATACTGGAGATAGGTTTGAAGGAATGATTATTGACCCAGGGCAGTTTGCTATCGGCAACAACCTTCTTAATGGATACGACTTAGGTCTCTCTACTACAGGAAGAATATCTGCTTATTACAACAACACTGGCGGAAGGATTACTTCAGGAGATTACATTTCTGGTGTAACGCCTCCCAGTGACGAAGCAAACTCAGAAAACGACGGGGCAGATGATGTCTTTCAGGTGAAAAATGCAAACGGAGGTTATCAACCTGCTTTTTGTTTCACCTCAAAGCCTTCTACGCAAACCTCAATAGGGGTATATGGATTCATTGGCAACAATCTGGGTTACAGGGTTAATCCTGTATTCAGGCCAGGCAGACAGTTTACTGTAAGAACTGATAACGAAGTAAATTGCAAGTCAGACTGGCAAGAGTTGGCGAATCGCGATAAGCAAAACACAATCTTCGCTGGCAAATCTTGTTTGTACGCAAAGAATGGCGTTCCGACATCTGGAAATAGTGTTTTAGTAAATACGGGTGAAAAGCTTAGCTATAGGCTTCTAAGCTCATGCGCCCTGGATGATTACCCAAATGGTTTTACTCGCGGAGGAGGCTTGGGAGAAGCGACTGTAGGAGATGTCGCGGGTGCTGTAGCGGGGCGTCAAAAGCAGTACGACGAATTAATAAACATTGGTCAGCTTTATAAAATTGGCAGCGCCTTGGCAATTTGTTCTGACCGCAGCTTGCAGCCATTCATTTCTGATGCTGACCTGACTCCTACGGGTGGGGGCAGGGATATGACGGCGGAGTTTACGGTAGTTCGTCAAGGCGCAGTTGATTTTGTCTCCCTAAGTGACGCTGATACTAGCTCTGCCCGAATAGCAAGCAGCACTGCTCATATTATGCGTTGCGCTATAGCCAATATCGTGACTGAGCGTGGCTCTAGGATGATAGAAATAGGCTTTAGAAGTCGCTTGCAGTTAAACGTTTCAGGCATTTGTAATTTTAGAGATACTAAAACTTACTCTCAGATAGACGACGAGGCATGTGACAATTTTAACGGTGAGGACGCTGATGGCGCTTCGCCTGTAAATTTTGCTAGCGGCACCTATACAGGCCCAGAGTTAAGGTATAGCTTTTTTCGCATTTCTTATCGAGTAGCTGCAAGCAATTCAGAGTTTACCGAAATAAGCACTATTTTTGGAGCGAGAAGTGCTACTGGCGTCGATGTTTACAACTATCTTAAGCTAGATTTTACTTTTGAGAATCGATACGAGATACGGATCGAGCCTTTATCGTCCTGGGAAATACGCACAGGTGCAGCTGCTGGCCAGCTAGCTGTTTTGGATTACTCGGTGCAAAGCATTCAAACAATTAACGAAGGTGGGGTGGTACTGCAATTCTCAGGCGAAATTATTCCTAGAAATGTTGACAGTTTTAGTGTATCGGTATTCTATCCAAAAGGAGGCCTTACGCTAGCCGGAAGCAGAGAAGATAGCCCATATTACGTGGACTCTTACGCAAAAATAGCGGAGGCTTTTATTTACAATGAAGTCACAAGCAGCGCCTCTCAACCTGAGCACGAAATTGTTTACATAAACAATGTTTCAAGCAGTGCCATAGTTCCAAGATATTTCGCGTCAGCAATCGTGGGATTGAATATTAAAAGCAGTGAAGAGGTAAAAAGTCTTCAGCAGTTTAGTGCTTACGTGAATAAAGGCGTTAGGTCCACCAGCAGGTTCCCTGACGTGCTATACGATCTCTTTACAAACGACAGGTACGGCGTTGGTTCAATAATGAGCCCCCAACAGATCGATAAAGCGAGTTTTGATTCCGCTGCTGACTGGAATTATTCAAGAAAGTATTTCTTTGACGGTGCTGTTACTGAAAAGCAAAATCTTAGAACATGGGGAGCCCAAAGAGCCGCTGACTTCCTCCTGGATCTTGTTATAAGAAACGGTAAGTTTGCATTGCAGCCCGTAGCTAATTTTGAAGGGCCAGAAACAATAACTCAACTTTTCACGTCAGGCAATATAATTGATGGCTCTTTTGAGTTAAATTATTTTGACGCGGCGGATCGTATACCGCCAAGAATTTCCGTAAAATGGCGAGAGGAGAGAAACGAGACTGGAGATTTCTCCAGGGGGCTATTTCCTGTTGTCAGAGAAGTCATAGTTCGAGAGGCTGGGGTCGAAAACCTTGCGCCTATAGAGTCGATTGATATTAGCGATTTCGCGACAAGCGAAAGACATGCAATAGACAGAGGCAAATGGGAATGCAGATTCCGCAGACTTGTAACTCATTCAATTAAATTCAAGACTACCCCTAGCGAGGCCAATCTCGATATTGGTGGCGTATTCAAGCTAGGGCTTGAGACAACAACTTTTGACCAGCCTCAAAACGGTGCCATCGCATCCGATGGAACAATCACTTCTTGGCCGCCACTCGCTGATGGCAATTATTCTGTTCTGCTTTGGGATGGGGCTTCAACACAAATCACTGAGACAACAATGCTTGTACAAAACGGCTCAACAAGTTTTTCTGATTCAGTGTTCTGCATAAACAGTGGAAGCACTAACGTCCAAACATACAAGACTCAATCTCTTTCTTTTGACGAAGACGGTAACATTGAGGTTGAGGCTATTCACTTTCCAACCAACAGTAACGATGAAAGCCTGGTCGTCGATGGTTTTGACAATGACAGCAACTGGCTTTTGGAGGGCTTGATCGGCTAATGACAGTTTCTTTTCCATCACTTATACCTACTCAGCGCACCTATACGGTTGGCGATTATCCCACTAAGCGTTTTAACAGCATCAGCGGCGCTGGTACGACAAGGCTTTACGGAAGCAAAGCATTCGACGCTGTTTTGGACTTAGAGTTTTCGGCTGACGATGCAGAGCTAACAACGATTTTGGCTTGTTTTAATTCTGCTTACGGTTCAGGCACTGCCTTGACCCTGCCATCGTCGATCTTCAATGGAATGAACTCTGCCTTGCAAGCTCAAATCCCAAGCTATGTTACTTGGCGTTGGCAAGAGACTCCTCAGGTCCAATCAGTTTTCAATAATCGATCAAGAGTCACCGTGAAATTAATTGGAACATTGGATGGTTGACTTTAGTGAGTAGAATGATTCAAAAGGCTTGTAGTTATGGCTGTTCGCACTGGCAGTAACGGACAACTCAGGTGGCGGGGGACGGTGGTTGCTCGCGTCCGCTCTTGGTCGTTGAACATTTCAAAAGACAGTTTGGAGACTACCGGGATTGGAGTCTTTGATCGTTCTTACGTTTCCGGCTTAAGAGGAGCAACGGGCACTGCTGAAATCATGTACGACCCAGCCGAGGCAAGCGCAACAGCGCTTTTCAACGATGTTTTGAATAATTCCTCAGAACCCTTGAGCAACATTGAGCTTGTTTTGGATTCCGCTGGCGGCAGCCAGTTAAGCGGTTCTGCAGTTTTGACAAGTATTTCCCCCAGCGTTTCTGTTGGTGCGGTCACCTCTTGCAGCGTTGGCTTCCAGGTTTCTGGACCTTTAACTGGAGGATTCTAATGCCATGGCGGTACTTGGAATTGATGGAATTGTTCGACTAAGAAGAGAAGCGCCGCTGCCTATTGTTGTAAGCTCTTCAGTACTCAGGGCCGATATTGACGCTATTGTTTTAAGTAATCAAGATTTCTGGTCAGGGGATGAGGTGTATCTCTTCTCCCAGGAAGGGCTTCCTTTATCAGGTCAGTGCTCAAACGGCTCTGCAATGTATGCAGGAGGATTTCTTGAAACAGGCCCTAATCGTTCTCACATAGCAGACAACGATGATTTTTTCTACAAAAGAGGTGTAGGAGAAGATTCAGATAACTTTTACTGTGGCGTTGGAGCTAAAAGTGCGGAGTATTTTGTTTATAAAGATTCCCTAAACAGGCTCAGCTTTTATACAGATTATTGCTCTGCTGTTAACGGTGGGTCTATCAACAAAGTTAACTTGGCTCAGTACGATTTTAACGTTTTGTTAATTGCTGCGGCAGGTACTCAGGATTACAACAATGCTCTAACTGAATGCGTTTCAGGCGTCAGAGACTACAGATTCAGCGACGTTAGAGATGAGGTGACGCTTGAAAGTATTTGCGACTTTGCGCCCTCTTATCAGAGCCCTGCCGCAGGCACTGCTGAGTATGATGACGCAGACCTTACGCCAAGGAGTGCGGTAAACGGTTTCCCTTGGGTGTTGCAATGCGAGTTAGCTGAGTGGTCTTTAGAACTAGACGGTGCGGCTGTTGATACCACTCAGGTTGGCGAGAAATTTGGCGAAAATATAAAAAGTATCATTACCGGTGGTGGGAAATTTGATTTCCAAATTGGAGAGGCAGGACATTCGTCCGCTAGCGGAGACAGGCCCGTAGACCCAAGCTACTTGCTTCAGCTTCTGCAATTAACGGAGCGAGGCGCGAAAGCTGAAGCGGAATTTTGGTTAATGCAGCGGAAGGTCAGCGATACGTGCAGTGTTTTGGCTAGAGGTGGGCTTTATTACGCTACAAATATTTTGATAACGAACATTGCGGTGAACGTCAGGGCTACGGATGTGATCGTTGGTTCGGCCAACTTCGCGACATCTGGCGAAATTGCATTAAAAGTGGGAGTATAATGACTAAAGTGGGACAAAGAGCATTCGGTTAAATGGCAATCGTTACACCGGGTCAGCCTGGAGCTATTGACAATATTGACATTAGTCAAAACACGTTCCGCACTCAGGCTGGCGAAGTCACCAGCGCGGTGTTGCGTCTTGCTGGCGGGGAAGTGGACTCAACGTCTACGACAACGCTTTACGTTAACCATGAGATTGGTTCTGACAAATTTGTCGCCGGTATCGCAGACAATACGGTAACTCCTCCTCTAAGCAATCAACAGCTTACTTGCGGCTACTCGGAGTCAGCACCATTCAAAACCCTCAATAGAGGGCTAATCGAGGCAGCTCGCTTGTCCGTTCAAAGCGGAGTTGGGAATGATTTGTATGACCGTGTTCTAATCAAAGTCGCTGCCAGCGAATACGTTGTTGACAACACTCCGAGCACGGGTCTAACTGTGAGCCAGTGGCCTAATGATTACGAGCCTACCGAAGAAGACCTAAGAGCTTTTAACTCTGAAGACATGGGAATTATTCTCCCAAGAGGAGTTTCAATTATTGGTGCTGACCTTCGTAAAAGTGTCATACGTCCCAGGTCCGTACCAAGTGCAGGCGGCAATCCAGTAACCGACAGAGGTAGTTTATTCAAAACCACTGGGGGTTCGTTCTTTTTTAATTTTACTTTTAAAGATTCTCTTACCTATCAATCTTCTCATCACCTGCTTCAAGCCTTTTCTTTCTGTTCCCAGTCTGATTTAACCGCTTATTACCAGAAAATCGCAACCGCTTTCAATCTTTCATCTTCTGACGTTGAAGTTATAAATCCAGGCGAAACACAAATCACCACCGAATACCCTGACAATCAGGTTTCAGCTGCGACAGATTCTGTTAAAGGCAGTTCTGGATATGTCTTTAATTGCAGCTTGCGCTCCGACTACGGCATGTGCGGCATGTATCTTGACGGAAGTGATGGTGTTTCAGGACTACGCTCAATGGTCGTAGCCCAGTTCACAATTGTTGCGCTTCAGCGTGACATGAATGCTTGGCAGATTTACACAGGAGGCTCTTGGCAGACTTGCAGTGGATACAACGAGTACATAAACGCAGATAGTAACGATGTAAGGTCGCGAATCTCTGGGAACTTTTCTCCTTCCACTGGATGCTATGAAGTGGATTATAGAAGTTTCGGCTTCAAGGTCACAAATAGCGCCTTAACGCAAGAGGTCAGCTGTTTTGTTATCGGCTCAAACGTGCATCACTGGACGGCTTCAGGTGGAGAATGCACTATTACCAATAGTAATAGTAATTTTGGCAACACAGCTTTACTTAGCAGTGGTTTTAGAGGTATTAGCACAACAGGTGGCGCGTTTGCCCAAGACAAAGGATTTCAAGCACTTCGTATCCGTAGACCTCTAAAAGTAAAAACAGATGGGAGCAACATCCGCAGAATCGGAATTGGTAACGTATCTAGCTTGGGATACGACAGTGCAACAGGCGCTATTAATTTACAAGTTGCTTTTGACCCAGAGACAGCTTTTGCTAACAACGGGTATAGCTTGAAAGAAGGAGACTATATTTGGATTGAAAATAGCAGTCGCTCCGAGGGGCCTGGGGCTTCAGCAAGCCAAGCAATTGATGTACGAGCTAAGTTGGCCTCTGTGCCTTTTGATTCGGCAAATCCTACTCAGATAATTGTTGTTGACGGAGGTATTGACGACCCTAGCGTAAACAACATCTCAACCATTTCAAACCAAACCTTAGAAGGCAACCGTGTCTACATCAGAAGGCTTTCTGACACTAGGAAGCCCGAAGAACGTGAATATTCATTGGTTGTTTCTGGTAGTGCAACAACTCGCAGACCCGTAGGAAATTACATTTTACGCTTAGGGAACCGTAGCACCCTCAACCAACAATTAGACCCCACAAACAATCCAAATGAAGTTTTTATTGTTTCAACCTCAAAAGACTCAGACAACTCTTTTGGCAGCGATGTTTATAAAATTGTTATTCGTCCTGGAGACAGCGCGTCTTCTTTCAATCCTTCTACTTTTTACAGAGTAGGGACTCCTGTATCAAGAAACAATAGAGTATTTCGGAGCAAGAGGAACAAAAGATTTAGCACGTTCTCCGCTGAAAATTTTGAAGCAAGCTTGCCAATGCTCCCTGACGAAAGAGGTGTTGAACTTTTAAGAACATCTTCAGGGCCTTTGTTGATTTTAGATAACGACCTGTCAAACAGTCCTACGAGCACTGACCTTGGAATAAATCAATCAACAAACAGCTTGATTCTTGATCAAGTAAGGAGTAGCACTGATTTTCAAGGCGTAAGTTCTTTGATGAGAGCAATTGGGTACACGGCTCAAGATGTTGGATTGCAAGAGAACGGAACACTTTCGGGGACTGTTCTTGAGCAACAAGACACAGAAGTATTAAGAGACTGGAATCCTGCTGATCCTCTCAGCCCTGTACCTTCTGGAAAAATCAACTCTAGGACAAACTGGCCACTAGAGTTTAACCGGCCAAGTATTATTAGAGCGTTTGCTCACGCCTATGAGTTTGTTGGATACGGCAATTACACAAAAGCGTTACCAAAGTATCAAGCAACACCGTTGTCTCAGCAAAATAAAATTGATTATTTTGCGGTAAACCTGCTGGGTGGTCGCTGCTACAACACTGGATTCAACGAAGATGGCCTTCTAGTTCAAGGCAACGTAATTACGGACCTTGGTACTAACCAAACTGTAAACAGTGAAATCGCTGGTTTGGGGGCTCTCGCCGGAGACCCTGATTTTCCGGCAACTCCTACTGATTTTGAAACTTTAAGCGTTACACAACTTTTACAGTCTTCTCAGCGTACAGAGTTGACTAACGAAGTACTGATTAACGGAACAGTTGAAGGTTCCGTCACATTTGCAGACGGCGTACTGCCTGAAGCGACAGAAACACAAAGAGGTATTGTCAAACTTGCAACTGACTCAGATGCTGCAGGAATTAGCAACCCGTCAAATGCAAACGATGTTGACGCATTAACAGCAAAAAATCTTGGCTCTGTACGTGGAGTGGCAGATGGTCTCTGCGATCTGGACTCGACCGCCAAAATTCCAGTGGCGAGGATACCCGACCTAGATGATGCTGGCCTGATTCAAAATGCTTCTACTGCGGCCAAAGGTATTGTTGAGCTTGCTACTGGTGCTGAAACGCTTGCGCTAAGTGATGCAACCAGAACTGTAACTCCATCGTCACTAAGCAGCGCAAGAGGTGTCGCTAACGGTTTTGCAAGCCTGGATGCAACAGGTCTTGTGCCAACGGCGCAAATCCCGCCAGTTAACCCAGAGGACGTAATTAAGCTAACGCCTGCAGTTTGGGTAAGCGGTCAAGACAACTTTGCAAATTCAACAAACTTTACTTTTGTGCAGAATGCAAACACGGTTGCGATTGATTTAGGAACACCGCTAAATCCTGTACCTGGGGCTTCTGGGTTTATTTTGGTTACTAGAGCGGCTGGAGTAAACAGGCCATTTACTTCAATCAATGGGAGCAATTGGTCTGGAGTAGTAAACACTTTTGTAAGCCCAATAACTAATTCAGAAGGATTGTCGGGGAACGTGTTGATTGGATATTATGTTGCAACTTCAACCAACATAGTTTTCACCGCCTCTATGGTTGCTTAATTATGGTCACTGCAGTACCCGCTTTTTTTGGCAGCAAGGCTCGCACTCGCAAGCCTGCTGCTGTAGATGTCACAGTCTTGTTTGACGAATCTGGTTCTAACGGTAATTTTATCAATGCGTTTAAGGACAAAGCAAACATATTGTCAATTGAGAGTGCCTTGGCGGCTGAAGGCGTGGGCACTGAAACCTTTTTAAATAGATATAGTATTGGAGGCTTTGGCAATGGTTTATTTGCAGACACTAGCCCGGACAAAGTTTTTATTGACAGCAGTGAAATCTCAGAAGCAAACTGGGGAGCTACTGATCCTGGTTCTGAGTTAGGTGCAAATTTTGAAGACGAAACAGGAGCTATTTACGCTATCGCAAGGCCAGGGGGTCCAAGAGGTTCTTTAGGTGCTTTCAGAAGCAAAGATGACAATATTGCTCGAATTGTTATTTCAGAATCAACAGAAGAGGCGTCAGGCAATTTAAGAAATGGTGAGCAATTGGACGCTTTGATGAGAGGCGGTGACTCTCAGATATTAGTTTTTATTGATGGTCCTGACCTGCGATTTAACCAAAGTAGAGATTTAGAGCCAAGTTGTAGTCAGCTCAATGCTCTTATAAGTGCCGGAACTGTCCCTAGCGGTTCTAGGGTTTACGGTTTCGTTTTTACAGGGCAAACTGAAGCTACAGTTATTTTTTCGCCCGCAACCGTCGCTTCCAGTACTCAATTAAGTGACTTAACAATTGTCAAAAACATTGACAAGACAACTCTTACTTGTGAAGGGTACTTTTCTGGAGTGAGTCAAGGCGCAAACAGTAATGGTGACAGCTCAACGAACGTCGGGCATTACGCGGAACTTACAGGCGGAGCTGTATTAGCACTAACGGCTTGCGGGGACAACTTCCCGTTGACGTTTGCCGTCCTAGGTAAAATACTAGGAGAGCTGTTGTTTGATGCTTCGTTGTAGCAGCTAGAATTAGCTCACTGGTCAATACCAGAATCTTCGCTCGATAGCAGATGGCCCTTGATATTGTTCACAAGAAGAGTGGTGTATCCCAAAGGCTTCCGGTCGCTAGCGATCTAGGGCTAGGCGAAATTGCCGTAAATTACAACGCTGACGGCCCATTTCTGACATGCAAAGATACTGCCGGGAATGTCCGAAAAATTAACAATATTTGGGTTAGCGCCACTGCGCCTACTGGGGCGAGCCCCGGCGACCCTTGGCTTGACACAAGCGTAACCCCGGCAAGGCTTTTTGTATATCAAGATTCTTCGACGCAATTCACTCCTGCAATAACAGTAAACACAGCAACTTCTAGCGCAAGTGGCACTGTTCAGCTTGCTAGCGCAACTGACATTACTAATGGATCACCTGGGCGTGTAGTAGATGCTTCTCAGCTGCAAGCTGAAATCGGCAGCTTTCTTGTTGGCGTTAACGCAACATCTCCTTTGGCGGTTGGCGGAAACTCAACCCAGCCAAACATTTCAATTACTCCTGGCACGGCAGGCCAAATACTTAGAACCAACGCACAGGGCAATGCGGTTGAATTTACAAGCGATTTAAGCGTTCCTGGAGACTTAGAAGTCATAGGCGATGTTTCCGTAGGCCCTGGAGCGCCTTCTTCTCCTAGCCTAACTATTCATTCAAACGGCGAGATTACTGCTGGAGCATACAACAATATTGACATAAGTCGTGGCGGCAATTCTGTTTTAAGCAACACAAGTGTAGGAGTACAAAACTTAGGCAGCAATACTACTGGGACTGGAAATTCTTCCTTCGGAAAGAAATCTCTTGAGAGCAATACCGAAGGAAGCGGTAACACATCTGTTGGGCTTAAATCTCTGCAAGCGAACACAACAGGGTTTCATAATACTTCGGTCGGGGAATCGGCTCTTATTGATTGCACAACAGGGTCTAGAAACGTAGCGGTCGGCAATAAAGCAGCAGGTGATCTTATCGGAGGAGAGAATAATACTGCATTGGGAGTTGGAGCTTTAAGGCTTTCGACAACAGGAGAATACAATGTCGCGTTAGGGCACGATTCTGCATACCACTTCAGCGGAAACAATAATACAGTCATTGGGGCCTATAGAGGCAATTCAAGCGAAACAGCGATAAGTGATACCGTAGTTATTTCAGCAGGCCGAGCAGAGAAACTTAGAATTAATTCAAATGGATCTCTAATTTTTGGTGGTTCGTTACCTGCCAACCCCAATATTCAGCTTGATGACAACGGAGATGGAGCCTTCGCTGGTTCGGTCACGATTGCAGGTGATTTGACTGTCAGTGGAACAACAACAACACTGGATACCCAGAATCTTCTGGTTGAAGATAAGAACATTGAGCTTGGCGTAGTGGCAAGCCCCACAAACACAACCGCAGACCTTGGAGGAATAACACTTAAAGGAGCCACAGATAAAACCTTTAGGTGGTTACAGAGTAGAGAAAATTGGAGATCATCTGAACATTTAGACCTTGCACTTAATAAGGAATATCGAATCGCCGAGACAAAGGTTCTAGACGCTACAAGCTTGGGTACAGGCATTGTCGGATCAAGCCTGACAAGTGTCGGCACGATTGCTATAGGTTCTTGGCAAGGAACTGAGGTCGGAGTTGCGTATGGGGGAACCGGACAGACGACTTATACAGATGGCGAGCTTCTTGTAGGCACCAGCAGTGGGTCATTAGCAAAAGCCACTCTCACTGGTGGCACAGGGCTTACAACTGTTAACGCTAGTGGATCCATTACGCTCAACTTAGACGACACGGCTGTAACGCCAGGAAGCTACACAAATGCAGCAATCACGGTAGACCAGCAAGGAAGGATTACGGCTGCTAGCAATGGAAGTGCAGGATCCTATCTAACTGCTTCAGATATTGGCGTAACTGTCGAAGCGTTTGACGCTGCAACAGTCAAGGAAGACGAAAATCAAACATTTACTAAAGCTCAACGTGGAAGTATCACAGCATTAGCCGATGCAGCCAATATAGCGGTCAATTTAAATGAAAATAATTTTTACAGCGTAACGCTCGGCGGAAACAGGACACTTGACAACCCGACAAACTTAGCCGCTGGGCAATCCGGTTGTATTTTTATTAGTCAGGATGGAGTGGGAGGCAGGACGCTCGCATTCGGGAGCAATTACGATTTTGCTGGAGGTATTACTCCAGCCCTTTCGGCTGCCCCTGGTGCTGTTGATGTTTTGAGTTACGTTGTCCGTCTGGCCGGAGTAAGCCCTTCAATTATTTGCACACTCGCAACCAATTTTTCTTGAGGTAGAACAATGATTCCAGGCGGCATCTCCCCATTACTTATCACATCAAGCACAAGCCAATGGCTAGTAGTTGACACTTGGGATGTCAATACACAAGGAGACTTGATGTCTTTCCCAAACTCACAGTCTGGGGACATGTTTCTCTTTGTGGCATCTTCAGATAACTCACAGCCAAATATTCAAAGCGGAAACGGCGTGAGTGTTATAGAAAGAAATCAAGTTAACACCGTAGGCTACGGCATTTTTGGAGTTCCTAATCCTGGGTCATTAACCTCTTTCCGTATGACAGATGTGCTTCAAGATTTCGATCAAGCCATAGCTTTCACGGTTAGAGCGGATAATAATTTCACAAATACAAATGGAGTCACGTATAAAGGAGATAGTCTTAGAGCTACAGGATCGGGGAATACTCCAAGCCATGACAATCTTTCCTCAAACTATTCCGCAAATTCATTAGCACTTCAGCTCGTCTTTTGGAATCGTGACAATGTAAATAAAAATAGATGGTTTCCTCCTTCAGGGGCGACTTTGATAGAGTCTTCAACAAGCGGGAGTAACACAGGGTCGTTAGCAGTTTCCTTTCAACCGATTGGAGCAGCAGGCAGCTATTCGTGGGGTGCATGGGGGCAACTAAACGTGTCAGATGACTGGGTAACTATACTGGTTGAGATCATTGAGCCATAAAACTATCGGTCAACATACTCTCGAAAACTGGAAGCGCGTTAAGCAAGCCTTAGAAGAGGCAGGGAAGACAGACTGCATGTTTTACAAACGTGCAGTTGCAATCTTGTCTGGTAGGCTAGACCCTTTAGACTTGAAATAACAAGGCTAGGATTCGTGATTGAAATTTACGCTGCGATCCTAGGCGCGTCCCTTGGTATAGCTGGGATGAGTGTCTCTGGGTTTACTAGGCGAACCAGCGAAAGCCGTGAAGCGGTTATTCGCCTCACCGCTGGTGTCGAGTCTATTGCGACAAAACTTGAAGACTTGCATCAGGACATGAAGGCGGAAAAAGTTCAGGCCAACGCTGATCGCCGTGAAATTTACGAACGCCTGAATGATCACGGGAACCGAATAACTGTTTTAGAAACCACCAAGGCTAGAATCGACTAAGAATCAACGGCATTCAAATGGGCATCGAAGAAGTTTTGGCACATCCAGCCTTTTGGATTGTGGTAGCAGCAGCTAGTGAGCTGATTGGAATGAGCAAGCTTAAGGACAACTCAGTGTTTCAACTCCTGTTCACTGTTCTGCGTTCTTTAAAGGGAAAAAAGGGCTGATCCCTGCTGATGGGAGGTGGTTGTTTAGATTCTCAACGCGATCACCGCTTGAGGGATTGAAGCGCGAAATTCAACGTCGTAAATTCGAGGCAACCCTAAAGCCTCGGATTGACGCTGAGGTTGAACGCTGGCATAAATCACAGCCGCCAGTCATGCCACCACCCCAGATCAACGACCTGCACATTAAATCACCTTGGAATGACGAACAGTAAAGCAATCACCCTGGAACAGTTGTTTCGCTATTACAAAGGCTTGCCGCATCAAGCCGCAAGCATCTCACTTCTAGAAGCAGACCTTGCGAATATTGGCTATGAAGCTGCTATGCGACGTGATCGGGAATGGTTCGCAACATGGAGCCAATCAGGCAAACAGTCTGATCACAAGCAAGCATTAGAACTTATTAAGAAGTTTGAAGGCTGGCACGCAGAAGCGTATAAATGCCCTGCCGGTTACTGGACGATTGGATGGGGAAATTTGTCGCATCTTGACGGGCGACCCGTAAGGGAAGGCGACTGGATCAGAAGAAAAGAAGGCGATGCTTTACTGGAAGGCACAGTAGACAAAATCGACGACAAGCTTTCTCAGACCGTTCCTTACTGGTCAGAAATGGCGGAGAATCAGCAGGCAGCATTGATCAGCTTCGCCTACAACCTTGGTTCTGGATTCTATGGCTCTGAAGGTTTTGAGACAATCAGCCAAAAGCTTCGTGATAAAGACTGGAAAACTGTTCCTGACGCGATGCTGCTCTATCGAAACCCTGGGAGCAGCTTTGAAGCCGGTCTGAAACGTCGGAGGCAAGCCGAGGGCAAACTCTGGAAAGGCGGAGATCAATCGCCGCCAGCTGAAACAGCAAAGCTCCGGCCTGGGTCTGCGTTTACCAGTCGGCTGACCCCCCACATCACGCTGGGCGAGTTTGCGCTGAATCTAGAAGAGCGACGGTTCAATGAGCAGCATCAGTTAGATACTGCTGCAACTCTGGCGGCATTTCTAGAGCGTGTCCGTGGCAGGTTTGGCGGAAAGCCGGTGGTCATTACGTCTGGCTACAGGCCACCAGCGATCAATCGATCAGTCGGCGGAGCTAGCGGTTCGGAGCACTTATACCCCGCGCCAGGCGTTGGCGCTGTGGATTTTTATGTACAGGGCGCTGACATTTACGCCGTACAAGAATGGTGTGACCAAAATTGGCCGCATAGTTTAGGATATGGAGCTAACAAAGGATTCGTCCATCTCGGTATGCGAGAAGCCGGTCCAAGAATACGCTGGGATTACTAGAAATGGTGCTTTCCGATCTCGAAATTATTTCGCTGTGCTCCGGCGGAGCAATGAAAGACTGGTCCGAAGATCTGATCAACCCGGCATCGCTTGATGTAAGGCTGGGCAGTGGATTGATGATTGAAGTCGCAGGGCAGAAAGACCTGCTCCATGTTGACATCTCCAGCCGAACAGAAAAGAACCCTTATCGATTGACGCCAGGTGAGTTTGTCCTGGCTGAAACGCATGAAACATTTAAAAAAATACCTGATCACATTTGCGCTCAGTTTGCCTTGAAATCAAGCAGGGCTAGAGAGGGATACGAGAATCTACTTGCTGGGTGGATCGATCCAGGCTTTTGCAACAGTAAATTAACCCTCGAATTAGTAAACGTAAGGCGTCATTACGACCTACCGCTATACCCTGGCCTGAAAATAGGCCAGATCATTTTCATGAGAATGAGCGAAGTCCCTATGAACAGTTACTCGAAGACGGGTCGCTATAACGGCGATTCGACGGTTCAAGGCAGTAAAGGTTAAGCTACCCTCTCGGCTAGCATTAGTAAGCCTGACAACGGCAGTAGTGGCAGCTGAGTTTAGGCAGTGTCGAAGAAGCAGTCTGTGCCGGGAGTACCTCAGCACAGACCTAATGAAGCATGAAAAAAATGGATGGGTATGCGATCCTCACATGTGCCCCCGGAGGGTGCCGGAAAGTAATAATTCTTATCAAGTCGAAAAACGCTATCTGACAACAGCGAGAATCATGTTTCTAACCTCGGCCAAAGAGGACCAAGACCCTGAAGAGTTTAGTGAAATATTTGCATCAAGACTAGAAGAGTTGACAGAAGAAATAGTAAGTTTTGACCTAGAAGTTGTGCCGTTAAATGGCGGTTTTATTGGTCATGAGATCATAGGGTCCGAGCTTGTACCTAAAAAAGCAAGCAAACACAGGTTCAGAAAGCAGATTTTAGACGAATGGGATAATTGCTGCGCCTACTGCGGCCAGCCCGGTGACACCTTGGATCACATCCTTGCTAGATCTAAAGGCGGCAGTATGAGCGTCACTAACAATCTCTTATGCTGCTGCAGGTTTTGCAACGGATCCAAGAGCGATAAACCTGTATGGGAATGGTTTAGGGCGCAGCCCTTTTGGAGCCAAGAACGGGAAGACCATATCAAATACTGGATGGAGCATGGAACTTTGGATCAGCCATAGAAGGCATCATGTGATACAAATAAGTCTTTGCACGACAGAAGTCATCTGAATACCTGCAAATAGCTCCCCCTCGGCTGCAAGATCGGTAGTAGACGCCTTGCGTGCTGTCATTTAAAACCTCAATATAAAAACCATTGCCAAAATCTATAGCCCAGCTGGGTACATCAGTCGTTGATCCAAAAAGCGGAGCATTGGCTGGCAAATCTTCCGCCACTTGATTTCCCCTCCGCAAAACCAAGGCTGCATTCTGATTGTACTAACTTCCAGTGCAGGCACTGCCAGCAATACGGTTTCGGATTAGCGACTGCACGCAAATCAGCATAAAGTTGCTCGCCCTGCAATATTGCGCTTTCGGCATCTGTTGCATTTAAAGCTATCTCAAAAGTGTCGTATTCAGTGGTAATGGTTGCAAGCCATTCTCCGCTTTTGTCGGAAATATTCAATTTGCCAGAGTGAGAGCGATGACTTGTCATTTGAGACGATTAAGAAATGAGGCTTTTAGCTCTTGCGCTGACGCACGTGCGTCTGACTCAGTTTGCTCTGGATTGCCCCAATAAACAACTTTCCCATCAAAATACCAGGGCTTGAAGTATGAATCTACTCCGTGTGCAATTAATTTTATGCCTATTTCTGAAGTGTTCATAGTGAGTGCTAGAGTTTTCGTTCAACTTGATTCCGAGGAGTCATCTTGTCCTGATGCGTATGGGGAGCGCATGAACCAAGCCATGCAGGCGCGAGAGCCGGTGGCATCCCCTCCTAATTCAGTCGTGATTTAAGATCAAGTCTTGCTCCAAAGCTTTCAGTTCCGTTGCGGCACATACTCTCATCTGGTCATGCTCGGACGATGAGTTGAAGCCATCCCAGAGCACGGCAAGATATTTACGTTGATGGCCGTCTTTTCTTGTCTTGGTCCTAAGTTCTGTTACCGTGCCAATCCTCGACGAATATCGACGCTGATTCTCTGGCTTAACAGCAATACCGAGATGAATACGAGGCTTTTCTGCAACTCGATCACCAACGGCGAACTTGAACGGTGTGCGGCGTGATTCTTTTGTCATGGCGCTAAACGAGCTTTGCCCCAGCGATTTTTTGTGTACCAGTCGTGAACTGGTGGGATCCACTCCGCGAAATGCGGAATCATCAACTGGCACATCTGATGAATTTCTATCTGCGCATCCGCCTTGCCCCGCAGGTCGAGGAAGTGCATAAGAGAGCGCAGGTTGAACGTTACGACAAAATGTTGCCGATAGTCGAACGGCAACACGCCCCTCGCGTGCTCCTCCGATATGCCAGCATCAAGAGCTTCCTTGTAACGACGGGCTGAATCCTCGCAGTGCTGCAGATCCTTGGCCCGTAGTCGCTCGTCGTATGTATATCGCTTGCCCTGCCTGTTGACGTAATCACCAACAGGCCGCAGGTAAAAAGCTTCCTCGACATCGACAACGCCCTCAGCTACAGCAGCGATTCGCTGGCCGGTATAGCGCATAGACTGAACGTCCCAGCTGGTGCCCACCCTGTGAGTCCGAGCTTGTTGGATTACCGAGTGAGGGAAATAGCCAACAGCAAATGTGATACTGGCGTGTTCCAGTGGGCCGTAATGGCCGCGACCTCCCAAAAGCAGGTGCTTTACGATTCGATCACCAGCGTCTGGCTCGCTCAGTGGTTCGTCATGGAAAACCCAGCCCTCAGAGTAATCCTGGTGCATTGCCTGCCAGCAAAGCGTGGCAGGATCCCTCGTCTGACTCAGAACGCCAACCTGAAAGCGCGGGTCAATTTGCATCGTTAAGCTCCTGTACTAATTTTTTCAGTTCTTCGTCGTCCATTGAATCTACAGCTGACAGAAATCCAGCCGTAACGGCTGTGACAAGACGTTGAGGACTGATTATTGCCAGCAGTGCAAACTGCAAGCGAGTGTAAAGACCAAATTTAATTTTCATTGGTCATGCATCTCCAGTACATGTTGAATGCCGCGAATGTAGCCATCCCAGTAACGGTGATCGCCTTGGCGGCGTTGAAGACTTTTTTCATAGTTGTTGTAGCCGTCAATCAAAAGACCTTTGACTGACTCAATACTGACTTCGAGTAGCTTTTCATTCATTGGATTCTGATCGAGCGATTGTTGAAGCCTCGTTTTGGATCTTTTTGAGTGCCGTAGGGCCAAGTTCTTCTAAAAGAATGCGAAGGAAATGATCTTGATACAGTTCGTCATAGCTTTTCGGAAGCGGTTTGTTCATCGCTTCAATCTTGGCTGCAAATTGCGTCGAGATTCGCAGCTTTTTTTTGGCTCTGTAACACCATTCAGTGTCGGGCGCATAGCCGTGCTTTTCTTCAAAGCTTGAAACCTCTGCCAAAGAGGCTGTGATCTCATTAATACAGTCAATAAGCTCATGGTAAAGCTTGCGAAGCTCATTGCAGCTCAGATGCGGCAACTCTGTAGAGAGAATTGACCTGTCAAGTGAATTACTGTTGTAAATTGCCATTTTAAAATAAGGGGCAGAAAAGCTGCCCCAGATAGAGGTTTAGAAAAAGTCGTCTACAACGTTCCCGTCAGTGGCCTTGGCCACAGACTGGGCGGCGTCGTTGACAGCGCCTTCAGCGTTTTTCTCGTATTTGTAGTGAGGCTTAAAGCTGAGGCTAAGGTAAGTTTTACCGCTTGATGACTGCCTTTTCCATCCGCTAATAGCAAGAGGGATCTCATTGCGCTCACCAATAGGCTTGCCTTGCATGATGTACTCAGCTAGCTGGTAAGCCACAGTGGCTGGAATGTTGACGACGCCTTCGTACTGGGGGTAAGCCTTCTGGGGGTCGAAACGATCTCCCATCCTTTCTTTAACTTCCTCAATCGGTTGATTGAACAAAGCGCCGTTTACTGAAAATGAATCGGTCATGATTTTGCTTTACAGATGATGTAGCAGCCTTGCTTGGCTGCTTCGGTTTGGACTGAGTATTTGTACTGATTGGATTCCTTGGTCATACGACCGGTAATCTGAGCGATGGTGCTTGCTTTGTAGCCTTCGTCAAGCTCTTCGCAGTAATAAAGGACGAAAAGACTGGTCTCAGGTGTTAAAGCTGCAATTTTCTCCCGCAATGGGGTGGTTTTACTGTGTCGGCTTGTGCGTGCTGGAATGTCAGCAGCACTGAGAACTTTAATAGAAGACATAAAGGTCTTGGCTTGCGAAAAACACTTTAACTCAAGCTTGCGATTTTAGCAATAAGCTGACTGCATTCTTCCTCTGAAAGGTCGTTGGACGCTCTGAGTTCAAGAATGCGCTGACGGATCGAATCAAGCTGTGACGGGTCAGCCTCCTCGATCTTTTTCATTGCAGGCTTGAACACACCTGTAGGGTGCAGCTTTTGCACAATCTTGCGGCGCTTGGGCGGTACCCAGGCACAGCTGATCTCGTCGTCAATCTCAGGGCTTCCATAGACGCGAATGCAAGGTTCGTCCTTGCGAAGCGGGTGAGGCATGACCTGATTGGTCGCGTAAAAAGTGACGCGCTTCCCAGGCCACAACGCCACATCGTTACCCAAAAGCTTGATCAATGGAATCGCATTGATTTTGGCCAAGGTCAGCTCAGAGTTGATCTCCTGAAACGACATGATCGTCTGAATCTTTGGCTTCTGATCATCAAAAGCAACCTCAGCCTTACGAACGCTTTTGACTGTCAAGGTCAGGCGGCCAGAAGCTGGGAACATGAATGCCTTTAGCCAAGGCTCGTTCATCAGATCACCGACAAATTCCATCAGACTCCCTCCAGCAGGTCAGCAACATCAGTGTCGTTGGCTGGATCGTCAACTTGATACCAGCGCGGAGCTTCCATCGTATTAATGCCCCAGGATGGCCACTCGTTAGTGCCACGACAAGCTTTGATGCCTTCAATTGCGTCATTACGACGCTGACGGCCAACTTCCAGCAGTTCGTCACTGATGACGTTCACCGAATAGTTGAACGGATAAGCCCATTCGTAAGCGAGCAGAACGATCTGCTTTGGGTAAGCACCGTGGCGGTCTCGGAAACCCTCAGCGTAGTGAGCGACTTGGATGTCATAGCCCAATGCAAATGACTGCCTCGCAAAATCGCGTGGGTTCGCACTTCGAGCTTTTTTGAGATCCACAAGCAAACCGTCTTCTGGTTGCTCCAGATCAGGTAGGTAGCGGCACTCGACATCGTTCTCTGCGTCGTGCCAGAAATGAGGCACCTGCCCTGAACCCTGCAGGAACTCAGAAGCGATTGGATCGTTTTTGAGCTTGCTGACTATTAGCTGTGCAATGTGGTGCCACTCCTCAGTGATCAGATCTGCGCACTTGGAGCGGGCAAGTTCTTGAGCCTCGGCCCAGATTTCTTTGCCTGCTTTTGTGCGACGGTCTGCTCTTGGGGCAACGACGTATTTACGGCTGAATTTTTCAGGCTCAGTAATCAAGCAGTCAACCAAGCTGCCCTGACGCATTGCATCAGACGGCACCATTGGCATACGGTCTAGATCTTCGTAGGCAGCCCAGTAATCAACTGCTGTGCCGCAAGCAAATTTCTTGAGCTTGCTGGCTGATAAGGCTGGGTGATCGTGGTAATTCATTGGTTTGGTAATTCAAGTTCCATTTCAATCCAGTAATGGCGCATTTCGCCATCACCAACCAGTAGCCGTGCATCTTCGATTAGATCTTCATCAGTGCCGCCGGGATAGCCGATCACGCACCAAGTGCCATCTTCAGCGGAAGCAGCTAAGGCTCGCACCTTGACTGCTACAGGCACAGCTTCGCTTGTCATTCAAAAACGCAACGATGTTTGCAAGACAAACAGTACCACTGTTTCGACTACTCGGCAATGGAGACGGAGAAGTCCAGTGCAGCGGCTTCATGTTCTGTCATCTTCTTCGCCCACATCTTTGGTACCAGATTATTCCAGGTGAAACCCGCGTCTTTGCAGTGCTGACGCTGCTCGTAGCCAAGATTACTGACGTAGATATGCCTTGGCAGCAGGGCATTCTCAATCAGCTGCTCAAGTTGCGGCTCCCGCTTCATCACCTCGGCCAGGTAGATGCAGTCGGTCAGAGCGCGGTGGGCTTGCCAGACCGGAACGCCATAGTCGACGCATAACGACACCACAGAGCTGCGGCCCCGCTTGCTGTTCAGTGGCCACTGAATATCGTCCATTGAGCAGATCCACTGCAATGCCATCGAAGGTAAGCAGCCGGAACCTCCAAACCATTGCCGATCAAAGGCCGAATTGTGAGCCACTGCATAATCCGCCTCCGCTACCATCGCCCAAAACGATGCGGCCATTGGGCTCGTTAGGTCAGGTGCCCGCATAGTCAGCTCAGGCTGAATGCGATTTACAAACTCGGCCTCGTTTGTCAACGACGGCAGTAAAAACGAAATCTGGCAAATTACTGATCGCAGCTCAACGTCAAACAGAACAGCTCCCAGTTCGATCACGGTGCTGTCGACTGGACTCAAGCCAGTTGTTTCCGTGTCGATGATCAAAAGTTTCATGCTCATGAGGATTCAATCTCCAGTGATAAATTTCAAGTAATCGTTTGTCTGATTCTGCAATCAGACGCTTGGCCTCAGCATTAGTCATCAACTATGCACAGGGAATACAAGGTCTTGGACCTGCCTTTGAGCTTCTTCAACGCCCCGTGATAGCTCATTGCATCAATAATTTCGACGTGCTCCCATCCGCTTTTTTCGCGAAAGGTTGCTTCAAATCGCCTCATCTTGGAAGCCTCTACCCTTCCAGGAGATTCTTCGATACCAGCATCACGCATCATTTTGCTCCAATCCATGCGCATCAAGTGTCGAAAACACTGCATCAATCATCTTCGAGCTTGCATGATAATGACCGCCACGACACTTGGCCAAATTGCGATCAATGACAAACTCAGAAGTGAAATACAAATAGTTGCACGATCTGCATTTGATTTGACGGGTAACAGTGCCGCGATGAGATTGCCGGGTCGAAAGAACCTTTTTAGTTCCCCTCCCGGAAGCGCCGCAATTTGGGCAGATCAAAAGCTGCGCTCCTGAAATTTGACAACTGATTCAGGAACCAATAGCCGGTAGCTCTGGCGGTTGCGATGGATCTTGGATGCCTTGTGAATCGCTTGCTCCTCAGACCGAGCTAATACCTCGACGTACTGCCGGTCCTGGCCTGGAGACTCACAGGCCACGCAGAAATAAAGCATCAGTTGTTCTCCTGTGTGGTGATGACGGGGGCTTCCTTGATCAGCTTCAGCAGCGTGTCTCTCTGTCTGCGACGAGAGGTGCAAAGGGACATAGCAATCCAGTCAGCGGCAAGTGCAGCTTTTTTAGCGGACCAGTCAGCGCCGCGTGCAGTATTTCCAGTGGCATGCGAGGCGGCGAATGCAGCACAGCTAGCAGCGCGGACAGCGGTGTATTCAGTGGCACTTTCAGCATCCCAGCGACAGCCGCGTGCTGCGAGATCAACAAACGAGTCAACGGCATATAGAGCATCAGACCTTCCCTCATGAGCAGACCATTCCTTACCCTCCGCCAGCAAGTCCATCCCTGCAATCACAGGGGCGACAACAGCCTGAGTTTTAGCGGAAACAAGAAGCAGTTCCCGTAACTCGACAGCGAGGAATTGCCATACGACTCGGCTCAGGTCTTTTCCGTCGCACCCAACAGCTTCGGGAGACGCAGCAAAGAAACTGGGCGCGTCGCCCGGAGGCAGCTCCTCGAAGATATTTTTTGCGATACAGCTAATTGCTAACGGGATACCGTACTCCCGCTCGATGACCTCATGATTGACTTTCCCACCGGTAAGACAACATATAAAGCCGCTTTTGTAATTACCTTGAAACACGCAATTGGCCTCAACGAGCAACTTGACTCCTCTTTGTAGATCCTTGAAATTTTTGGTAAGCATCAGTTGTTCTCCTCAGTTGACGGGCTCAAGGGCTCGCTCAAGTGTTATTTCTTTGGTCATTGTTGTAATCAATCCTCTGATTTCGATTCTTTTGCCTTGGCTTTTTGCTTTGCGATTCGCATAGCCTTGGCGTACTGGGCTTTTAAATATTGAATGAATGCGGGTGTCATAAAAGGTTAGAGGCTATAAGGCCAATACAAAAGCCAGAAAAAAGCGCAAGGGCAATTGTATCGTTTTCAAGTTTCTTTAGTAGTGCTTTCTTTCCTTTGATGGTCATGAGTCGCACTCCTATTATTTGTTTGTGAAGGTTTTCATTGCTCCACACTTTGTGCAGCGCAATGTAAACTTTTCGCAAGTTCCGCTACTGAAATCACCGCTATACTTGTACTCTGCCGCACGGATGATTCCCCAGTGGTGAAAGCATCCAGACCAAAGGAATCGAAGTAGTCTAATCATTAGTTGTACTCATGTGGGCGCATTGCTTTGGCATATTGCGCCTTTAGGTATTGAATGAAAGCGGGGGTCATGAAAGGCTTGCGACTGGGGTTAGTTTAACAGTATAGATTTCGCTTCGTCAACTGATCTGGCTACTCCTGCGATTCCGCCTGCGTTTCTGATGTGTTCAATAAATGCCTTTTGCTGTTCAGTGGCCCGCCCATTGGCAGTCTTGACCTCCACGGCTGCAAATACGGCGATTTCAGTACCCACCATGTCTGGGGTGATTTTTACTTTCCTGTAGCCAATCAGATCTGAACCGCCAGGGCTCCCCACGCCAAATTGCACATACCTGCCAGTCCTTGGATCCGGCAAGCTCCCGCTATTGTTTCTCCACAGCCTTACAGGGCCGCGACTGCACGCCAGTCTGATCTCTTGCTGGATTTTGCTTTCGCTCAAATCAGAAATGCCGCGATGCCATTATTTTCTTCGCCCATGGTACTGGGTATTTGTAACCTCGACTTTTGCCTAGCTCAATCAGCTGATCCAACGTTTTGGCTCTGCCCTGCTCCGCACGTTTAGCAATATGGGCTTTCTGTTTTTGCAATCTCTCCAATGCAGCCGCCTGTCTTGAATCAATCTCTCCTAGCTCACCATCAACCTCGGCTGGGCCGCCACGATTCGGGGCCGGATAACGATACCCGCATTCAGGGCAAACCGGCGCTGGAACATGAGCACAGAAACAAGCAGGACACTGCCTGACGGGAGGTGCCTGTTCACCGCGCCTCTTCCGTCCCTCCAGGCTCCATTGCCGTTCCATGTCCGGGGGACCGTGCTCGAAAATCGAACCGGCATGATCTAAAACCGTCAGATGCTGCTTGCCACTGTCCGGCGACGTTCGCAGCCCACGACCTATTGCTTGCAAGTAGAAAGTCAAACTCTTAGTTGGCCTTAGCAAAATAATGCACTCGATCTGGGGTACATCAACACCAGCCACCCACAGCTGGGCATTGCATACAACCTGCAAACTGCCGTCCCTAAGACCAGTCAAGGCCGCGACTCTCTCTGATCGTTTGCTCTTGCCTGAAATTGCCACTGCCTTGTAACCCTGAGCCTGGAACTCAGCAGCAACATGGTCGGCATGGCTAATCGACGTGCAAAATGCCACCGCTCTTTTGCCATTGCAATGCTTCTGGTAATGCTTAATGACATCACCCGTGATGGTCGAACGGTCCATCTCACCATCTATGTCCGACTGCCTGTAGTCACCGGCTTGCATCCTTAGCCCGGTCAGGTCTGGTCGATGCGGCGCAAAGTATTTGATCGGGGCCAATAGCCCCTCTTGGATTAATGCGTTAGTGCTGCATGTTGGCACGATCTCATCAAAAATTTCACCCAATCCCTTACCGTCCAGCCTGCATGGAGTGCCGGTCAGCCCCAGCAGCGGTGGGTTGCCAATCTTGCCCATCACCTTGAGGTAAGTCGTCGCCACGGCTAAATGGCACTCATCCACAATCACAAGGTCAGGTGGCGGGAACCCATCACGCCTCGCAGCAGTTTGAACGCTCACGACCTGAACCCGGCGGTGATACTCCATTGGCTTGCCAGCAGCAATCTCGCCAAAAGGAATCTTCACCGAACGCAGCCGGTTGGCCGTGTCATCCAAAATCTCCCTCAGATGAGCAAGAAACCAAACAGTCTTGCCCTTCTCAAGGGCGCTGCGGATTATCTCAGCACTGGTATGGGTCTTGCCAAACCCAGTGGCAGCACACAGAATCGGTGACCGATACCCAGACCGGTACGCAACCCTGATGTCATTAATCGCCTGGACTTGGCGGGGGCGGAGGGAGGTCACTGGTTGTAAAACTCACCGTGATGTTCTTTGCAGAATCGTTGATAAGCTTCTGATGCTTCTTCTGCAGTGCGAAAAGATCCGAGATAAAATGGAGTCCCATTAATCTTAGCCGTAGCAAAGTAAGGTTTATTGCGATGAGAATGCGTTTTATTTTTAAACACACCCTTATAGCCAGTAGTGTTACTTTTAGACACTCCTCGATTGTATTGATTCTGAGCATTAGTCGCAACACGCAAGTTGCAGATTCTATTGTCTAAACCGTTATGGTTTTTGTGATCAATGTTCTTTTCGCCAGGGTCTTCTTTGTAGTAAAGAAGCCAAGCAATTCTGTGCGCTGGGTGTCTAGCCTTGTTCACAGCTATTCGTCGATAAAAAGTTTTATGGTCTTTCTCTATTGACCCAGCTTCTGCCCCTGCTATTACATTTCTGCAAGGTTTAATTTTCCAATAGATCTTTCCAGTCTCGGGTTCGTAGCGGAAAAACTTGTCAACCTCCTCGAACGGAGGCAGTGGACGAGATTTAGTCATACTTCCTCTTGTTGGGCTTTTCTCAAAACTTCCATAATCCAGCGCCATCTAGATTTAGAGTAAAAAGGTTTGGATTTGAACCATTCAAAAGCGTCCAAGACCAACTTGTCGGTGTTACATGCTTGACAAGCAGGTACAATGTTGCCCAGGTTGTGCTGACCTCCTTTACTAATAGGGACTACGTGTTCAACCTGTAAATTACCAATTACTCCGCAATATGCGCAACGATTATTAAACGCTTCCCAGTGACTCAAAAGCTGGGAGTCGCTTAAGAGTGAAGGTGTTCCGCCACGTTGAGCAACCTTGCGTCCTTTTGACTTAGCACGGTGGTACAACCGATAACCAGGTTCAGTCATATATCTAAAGTGATAACGTGCGAGATTCCGCGAACGCGCATAAGATTCACGTTCATCGGGATGATCGCGCCAATATTCTTGTTGTTGTTCAAGAACAAGCATTGCTACAGACGGAATGCGGCCTGCTGACGCAATTGAACGACGCATGGCAGTAAAACCTTTGTCGAAGTAAGCGCGGTAAGGAAGCCCGTACTTAGATCGTGATGGTCTGCCGTGTATTGCTTTGTATTTTGCTTGATATGTATTTAGTTTTTCCCTGAGCTCTGGGTCTTCTCTTTTTTTTCTCTGCCTTTCCACGGCGTCAATACGACTGCAAATGCAGCATTGGCTGTTTTTGACCCAGCGAAGAGTCATGCCATCGGTGTGGACGTGGTTGCGCTTGCAAATCTTGCCAAGATAAAAGACCCCAGAGTCAAAGGGATGACCAACCTCAGGCAGTATGTACTTTTTAGACATAAAGCAGTAAAACTTGAATTACTTTTTACTTCCCGCAATCGTATCCCATTCGGACCTAAAACGCAACCCTCCTTCGATCTGTGTGTGCACGCTGTAGCGAATAACAGCGCATAGTTGCGCTACTCTCTAAACCTGCTCTAATAGCAACGCCACTGTGGCGATTTATGAAATCCCTTATCGACTGGTCAATCACAGAAGACTTCCTTGAGGCCATCGGTCGCAGTACCGGCCCCATAGTTTTCGCTGTTTATCCCTCGGATCCGTCACGGCCTTGTATCCATATCAAGGCCGACGCTGAGGATATACCGCGCAACAAAATCGAGCGGATCCTTGCCCGAAATTCAGGCAGCAGCCTTGGCTTCGTCGTCAATCCACCCTCAGACCAGCCTGCCGTATGGGGCACCAAGCCGGAGCACATTAACCGCGCTGGTGAGATCAAAGCCTGGGGTGCATCCAACGCACACATTGCTCACGCAATCGCCTGCTTTGCAGAGTGCGACGGCAATCTCGACCGCGAAGCTCAAGCAGCATTGCCTGCAATGGCGGGACTCCCAGAGCCAACGGTCTCAGTCTGGACTGGTGGCAAATCCTTGCACCACTACTGGCTTTTCACCCCAGGCCAAGAGCCTGACATCCAAGATTTCTCCGACCTGCAACGCAGAATCGCAACCGCAATCGAGATCGTTGCGCCTGATTCCAAACCAGACAAAGCGATTTCCAACGGCAGCCGTGTCATGCGGCTACCGGGCGGGATCCATCCCAGTACTGGCGAACGCACAGTTATAGCTTCCACCACCACCGAGACATTCACCACAGACGAGATCGGTGCTGCTGCTCCAACGATTTTTCAACGTGGCACCCGCCCAGCAGAACCGTCTCATCACTGGTTTTCTAAACTCCCACCCGCAGAGCAGCGATCACTGGCTGTTGAAATCCTCCGTGATTTCATCCCCCTTCGCACTGAAGCAGGCCAAGGCACATACCCCACCTGCTTCGCCTGCCTTGCGGCCCTAACCCACCATTTCGGACAGTCACTTGCACAGGACATCGTTCTGGAAGCTGATTGGCAATCCCCCGGCACATGGGAGCCAGCCAAGAAGATCCTTTCAATCGGTGATGCACCAATCAGGGCGTCAATCAGCAGACTAATCAACACTGCAATAGCAAACGGCTGGGAATTACCCCAAAATGTTGATACCGAAGAGCCTAACGAAGCGCCAGAAGAACATCATGCAGTAATACCTTTTCAGTTCCTTGGTTATGAACATGGCAAGCATTACTACATGCCTAGAGCAAGCTCACAAGCAATTGAACTGACAATATCTTCACACACTAAACTGCACCTAATTTCACTAACTAGTTCCTTAGAGTTCTGGCAGCGCAACTTCACAGTCAATGACAAACTTGACTGGGATCTTGCTACAGAATGGTTGATGCAAGAATCACACAAGAAAGGTGTTTTTGATCCTGATCGTATTAGAGGCCGTGGTGCTTGGGTAGATGCTAATCGCGTTATCTTTCACCTTGGCATGAGAATGATCATTGATAATCGTGAACAAAAAGTATCAGACGGAATATCGAGCTACTACTTCTATGAACACGCCAAACCCCTTGATGGGCCTAGTGAAGTCCCGTTGGATGACGATGTTTCGGTTCAGCTTTTTAACCTTGCAAAATCTTTCTCCTGGGAGTCGCCTTCCTATGCGTTCCTGCTTGCTGGGTGGGTTGCTCTTGCTCCTATCTGTGGCGCACTTGAGTGGCGCTCACATATCTGGGTCACCGGAGGCAAGGGCACGGGTAAGACAACAATCCTCAGCCGTTTCCTTAAGCCTTTGCTAGGCGGCATTTATCAATCAGCTACAGGTGGAACCACTGAACCCGGCCTTCGTGCTGCGCTTCGCTCTGACGCAATTCCTGTACTGTTTGATGAATTTGAGCAGAACGACTCCCGCGAAAAACAAAATCGCGACAACGTTCTGGCAATGGCAAGGATCGCATCATCGGAAGGCGGCAAAATCATCAAGGGCAGTGCTGGTGGCGGTGCAGCTAATCAGTATGAAATTCGCAGCATGTTCTGCGTTTCATCAATCAATGCTTCCCTAGTGCAAGGCGCTGATCGTGATCGATTCTGTGTCCTTACCTTGCAGAAGGGCGAGGGGGACTGGCTCCCGCTTGAGGCACAGATCGCCAAGCTCTGTACTCCCGAAACAGGTCGCAGCCTGGTGGCACGAACACTGGCACGGGTGCCGACTATTAGGGCCAATGCGCGGAAGTTTGCAGCTGCTCTAGCTGTGGAGCACGGCCAGCGTTTTGGTGATCAACATGGCACCCTCTTGGCAGGTGCATTCAGCCTGCTCCCAGACAGTGATCGTGAGCTGTCTGATACCGAGGCCGCTGATTTCTGTGGCGGCATCGACTGGACATCACAGCGCCGCGATGAACGTGATGCTGATGAAGATCAATGTCTTGCGCGGATTCTTGAGTCAATGATCACTGTGGAGGGCGGCAGAAGGTTCACAATCATGAATCTTGTCGAGAGTCTTTGCGGTCCCAAAATGGGAACTATCGAAGGTTCGGATGAAACTTGCGAAAAAGTGTTAGGCAGATATGGAATCAGGCTTATGTCCGGCTCGATGATGATTGCAAACTCAAATACGAATTTAGAACGACTTTTGGATGAAACGGCATGGTCTGGAGGGGCTCATAAGCAAGCACTGAAGCGGGTTTTCGGAGCTTCCGGCTCCCCAGGAATGGTGAGATTCTGCGGAAGTAAGTCATCTAGGGCTACAGTGATTCCACTGACGGCAATTATCGACACGGATTAGCCCAAACCCCAGTCATACCAACCTGTATCACTTTAGCGATACACCGATACACGACCGATACGCCGACATCCACTGCGGCGCAAGGGTTGTATCGATGTATCGCTTTTTTGTGCCCACGAGTAAGTATGTGTGTGTAAGTAAGAGAGAGTAATATATATAATATATATTTATTGATACATTTATTATTATTGATACATCCCAGTCATACCAAGGGGTCTGCCCGTATCACCCCCCGATACGTTTGTATACGTTCACTGCGGCGCAAGGGATCTCGGCGATACGGTGCCTAAAAACAGCCCTCCAGCTAGCCTTATCTCATGCCAATCACCTTCGACGCTGAGGAAATAACCGGCAAGCTGGATGCCATCAGGCTCACCCAGTTGCCATTCGCTGCATCGAGAGCAGCTAACCAACTCGGCTGGGAGCTAAAGAACTCGGCATGGCCTGCTTTTGCCAGGAGAGCCTTCACCGCCTCAGGACCACCAGTCCCATTCACGACTGGCGGGAGTGGGGTTACTGGCGGCTTGCTCTACAAGCACAATCGCGGAGACGCCAGGGTAGAGATAAGCCTTGATCGCCCTGCACCTAAAGGGCAAGACCCTGCTCGCTACCTAGCACCTACGGAATCAGGTGGCTCGATTTACATCACTCGCTTTTCGCGAGCTTTGGGCAACCAAGGCTACATGCCGTCAAATTTCAAATACGCAGCGCCTTTGAAAGGCAGCAACGGTTTTGCTGGGCAGATGAACGGCAAGGTCATCAAGCCTGGGTACTACCAATCAATTCTTGCTGGGCTGGCTAGAGGTTTGACTCCAACAAAAACAGCATCAGGTAATCGGTCTAGGGCTAAGTTCACCGGCTACAGGTTTTTCTCCGTACCAGAAGCTCGCGGCAGCCTTAAGCCTGGTATTTACAGGGCAAAAGGCCGTGGCGAGCTGCAGCAGCTATTCAGCTACCTCGATCAGACGCCTTCGGTTCCCTCTTTATGGAGCTTTGAGGAGTTTGCAGAACGCGAATCGTTACCCATACTGGAGCGCATACTCCCCCAGTTCATTGAGGAAGCCTTGAAGTGATCGAGCCGTGCCAGCAGAGCGAGTTTTTTATGGAGCGGCTCAGGAGGCAGTCACAGGGGATGAGCCGCGAAGAGTTGCTGGTCGTGGTCGATACGTTGAGCCGGTTGTACTGCACCACAAAGGCTGGAGCTAACTGGTTAGCCAAAGAAGCCGCCAAGAATTTGTCAGCAGGTTGTTGACACGCTGCGCTTAAGAGCTATATTGCCGTTGCAAACAAAAATGCGTTTTAGATGCCTTCAATTGCTACTCTCAGACAACAGGTCAAGCAAGCAGATGACGCTTTCAGGCGCGGGAACGCGCTGATGAGCGACCAGGACTTTGACAAACTTGTTGCGGATCTCAAAGCGGTTGCGCCGTTCGCTCCTGAGGTAATGCTCCCCGGAGGCGGGTCTCATCTTTTGAGCCTAAACAATGGCGACAGAGAGGAGCTAGACCACTGGCTCTCCACGTGCGGCGCTCAGGAGCCCCTGTGCGTTTCCGAAAAGGTTGACGGGTGTGCAATTGCCATTCGCTACGTTTTAGGCCGCTTAGAGGCCGCCTGGACGCGATCCGGTGCTGACGCTACTGCTTTGGTTGCTCGTGTTGCTCCAAAAAAACTTTCGCAGCCTCTCTCTATTGAAGTTCGCGGCGAGTTGTACGACTCGGTGACTGGCAAGCAAAGCGTTCCTGCTCAAGCCTTGCGTAAGGCAAATCACACTGGCGACGGACTAGGTTTTATCGCTTACACGCTTGTGGATGCTGATGGGGATGAGTTCTTGACGCTTGAGCGTTTAGCTGCTCTTGGACTCGACACCGTGTCAGCCGTTTGCTGCACTACCGTCGCTGACGTGATCGTTTGTCATCGCCAGTGGAAAGCTGGTTGTTTTGGTCGGTCAGAGCTGCCCACAGATGGCATCGTGATCAGGATTGCTGACCACGCAGCGCAGCAAGCTCTGGGCTGTAACAGCAAGGCTCCCAATTATGCTTTCGCTATGAAGTGATGAGCTTGGCTATGCACTGGTACACCCGGTTTTGGGAGCGATTCGCAATCGGGATCCTTGTTAGATCCAGCAACATCTCGATGCTTGCCTTCAAGGACAAAGACCTGGATCAGGTGATCATGGCTGGCTCAAGGGACGATCCTGCCGCCATGGCATTCATAGAGGCCAACACCCCGGACGATGAGAGCTACACAGACCCAGACTCAATGATGCTGGAACGCTTATTTCATGCCCCAGATGGGGAAAAACCCAACTAAAAAACATGCAAACAGTTCACCTCAAAAAATCCAATGCCTTCGCAATTTTCATCGAAAACCCTGGCGGAAGCTGGTTTGAAATCTCAGGACAAGGGCGAGTTGCACTCACCCCAGGAAGATATTTGGAGTCAGTTGAAGCTGAAAAGCAAATTCAACGGCTTCGCTCGCTGGGTTACAGGCGACAGCCCTCCAGTGATTCGTGAGATTGCTGGCACGATCAGCTGCATGACAGTTGTCACCTATGTCTCTGGCTATTCGTTCGGGACTTGGTTTCACAAAACTAAAAATCAACTAATCAACAAAATCAATGACAAGATTAATCGGCCTTTATAGCAATGCACCGGGCTCCGGGAAGAGCACTGTTGCGTGGATGTGCGGAGGTCTTACGCTTTCGTTTGCAGATCCGTTGCGCAACTTTGTTTCTCACACTCTGTCGAGGCTTGGCCACGATGGGATGTCTTTGGTAAAGAGCAGCAAGGAGCAGAGGGTTTCTGGGCTAGGCGTGACGCCTCGTCAGATGATGCAAACGCTCGGCACCGAGTGGGGCAGGGCTTGCGTCCATCCCGATTTTTGGGTGATGATTGCTGAGGCTGACGCTCGGTCGTGGATGGGGCAGGTTGATGTTGCGTTTGACGATGTGCGGTTTCCAAATGAAGCTGAGATGATCCGCAAGCTTGGTGGCGAGTTATGGCTTGTGGACCGGCCTGGTGTTGTCTACGAGGGTGACCATGAGAGCGAGGGTGCTCTGCATGACATCGTGCCTGACGCAGTGGTTCATAACAGCGGAAGCCTGGGGCACCTCCGGGAAGTAGTCACTGGCCTACTCGAATGACCATTACTATTAATTTTCTTGTATCTGGCTTTTGCTTATGGCTTGCTTTAGTCGTATTATTCCTTTTCTAATTGTCACCCTTTTTATTTCTACTACTCTTCATGAACATGCCTTTATTTTTCCTGCTAGCACTGGTCACGGGACCACCTATCCAGCGAGTCGGTGAGACATGTCCGCTGGGGTACTGGCGAAACGGTGGATATTGTGTCGTTTCGCCTGGAGCCGTTGAGGCTCGAGATACGCTGCCAAACCCGGCCCTTGATACCTGCCCTGTTGGTTGGCATCGGGCTAAGGGATATTGCCTGAGGACTCGCTAGATTCCAGTTATGACAGGATTCAAGTCAGAAGCTGCTGCTGCAGCACATGAGCAGTACATGCGTACCGTTTATCTCGATGTTTTGTATGAGCTAGACAAGCGCGACGACCCTGACCATGAGTTCAGGGGGTGCTACACGGGCCTGTTCCAGAAGTATGGAGGAGAATATGACCGTTGAAATAGCCAACACTGAAGACGGGCTTGGGTTGAACGTGAGGGTCTGCGAGGATTCGATTTGCCTTGTCGGCTTCTGTAGTTCGATGCACCTCATTGAAAAGAAGGCCAATGAGCTGCGAGCTGCTATCAGGAAAAAAGCGGCTGAAACTTTTGCTGAGATCCAAGACCTGGAAGCCGAGGCAATGGGAGCACCTGGGCCGCGATGAGCGTACAGACCGAGCAGCAACGTCTCGAAATGCCTGCTCATCCTCTGCCTGTATTGGAGCGTAATCAAGACGTAAGAATTTTCATGGGTGCAGGTTGGGCTAAAGGCAAGGTCATTCGTTCGGATTTAGACGGTTGCACGGTTCGGCTGCCTCAACTCCAGAAAACCGTCCGCGTTCGCGATGCTCGCAACATCCTCCTGCTTCCGTCGATGCAGGATTGCTAGTCAAAATGCGTTTAATGGTGTATGATTGATTCGTCGGCGGGTTTCGTCGGCGATTTTTTTTTTTAATCCATGACTAAATTCATTCCAGTAAATGCAGCCCTCAAGGCGCTATCAGCAGAAGGCCATGAGGTAAGCAAGAGAGGCCGACTAAACGGTGGTGTTGCGCAGCTAGGCAATCCTTCGTATTTCATTGACGGAAAGCCCTGCAGCTTAAGTGAAGTACGCAGAATGGTCTCTGAACTTGGGCTTGAGAAGGAAGTCAAAAAATCTCATCAAAAGCCCAGGAGAGAGATCGAAGTTATCTCTGAAGCTGTTTCTCAAAACGAATGGTGTAAGTCCAGAAACACCAAGCTTTCTACTTTTGGCGAAAGGCATTTTGATGGTCGCGTTTACTATTCACTATCTCAAGACAGTCGCGACGGTTCTCGCAAAGGTTATTTTATGACAATTCAAAGAATCAGGCTTTGGGCTGAACGCAACAAGGTTATTTAGCGGATGACTTGCAAGCCTCCGGTTTTTACCGTGGGACTTGCACACACCCGGTTTTTAGGGGGCATGGGACTTGCAAGGGGTCGGTTTTCTTTATGTTTTCACACACACAAAAATACATACGGTTATAGGCAGGTTTATGGCGTGGTGAGCAGTATAAAAAATATTTCCTGAGCTATTCGCGCAAATTCAAAAAAATATTGTTATTGCGAATTAATTGCAATAAGAAAGTAGGGCACTAAATATCATAATCCTAACTCGACGCGAGTTAGCATCAGATAGCGATACCTTACTTTAGATTTAGCAATCACTATTCTAAACATTGCTAAACGCATTGTTTAAGCAAACTCAAAAAGTAGGTGTTAGCGACCCTGTGAGTTTGTTATTAATAGTGTTGTTTTAGTTCCAGTAAAATAGGGCGAGCCCTATTCGAGCGGAACCGTGTTCGGCCTATTCGAGCGGAACCGTGTTCGGCCTATTCGAGCGGAACCGTGTTCGGCCTATTCGAGCGGAACCGTGTTCGGCCTAATCGAGGAGAACCGTGTTCGGCCTAATAGAGGAGAACCGTGTTCGGCCATAAGCTGAACCTATGGCCAGACCTCAGGAGGCCGTCTCATAAGCGTATCGGCTTATCAGTGCTCTGTATCGCCTCCTACGATTAACGCTGCTAATAGGGTTACGCTATGGCTTGCGTTCTCGGCTGATCTGTTGCTATAAAGAGGAGGCGATCGAAGGGTCGCGGTTCAAATGCTTTTTATCAAATGCCTAACCTCTATCAACTGATGATCGAAACCAAAGACGGCCTCGTTCCCATGTCCTGGTCTCCTAGGCCGTATAAGTCCGTTGCTGCATTGTTTCACTATTACTCTCGGACCTGGCCAATGAACGCCTACTGGATAAGAGAGGTCAGCTGACCAGCTTCTCTTCTCCTTTGTTCTTTCGCTTAAAATCAAATGTCTAACGATTACACGGTTCTTCTCACTGGTTCAGATAAGGAGGCTTACATCTCTCAGAGGTTCCCCACTCGCAAGGAGGCCTGCATCCCCGATCCTTGTACCTGCTCTTCTCCTGATACCGTCTCTGCTGAACTTATAGCTCTCTGTTCTGAGCTCTCCTCTCGTTTCGAGAATAAAAAGAGAGACAACGGAGACGTGTTCATTGTCCTAGGAGGCCCAGATGATCAGGTCAGAGAGTCTGCCTCCTCTGCTCTTATGGCTGCTCATAGTGACGAGCTCCCTAATGATTGGCGCTATGAGGTCTGTTCTCTGACTTGTGACGCTATCTCGGAGGCCGAGGAGGCGGAGGAACTCTCAGAGATAATCAATGAAGTTGCAGAGAATGTGACTACTGTTTATAACTCTATGCTGTTCTCTTGGTATGCAGAGAACTCCACTCGCCTCAGTTATGCGGAGGAGGCTAGGGAGGAGTTCGGACCCAGTGAGGAAGTACTAGGAGACCTCCACCTGGGCCAGTATCTAGCTGCGAGAGAGACGGCTCAGAGCTTCATTGATTCTCTGGTCTCTTCATTATGAAATATATCTGCGAGCACACTGACACGTTTGGAGGGGAGCCAAACTACTCCTGGGTTCAGAGAGAAGAGCTGACTCTCTCTGATAACGTCTCAGACCTCTCTCTCGTAAGAGCTGCCAAGTCTGTCTTGGGCCTCTCTGGCGTTAGGTGCCAGAGGTCAGAGGCCGGAGAATCTATCGAGCTACGACCTTACGGCTATTGTTCAATCGTCTTTATTACTCCAATTTATTAATTAATTATGACAACTTCAACGCTTAAGTCTTCCAAACTATGGGAGAACGTAGAGAAGCTTCTCTCTCTGTCTGGCTCTTTTTATCTCTATGAACCTAGGGAGAGGTGTCGCAACTCTGGTCATGGCTCTCCTCTGGAGTGGGTAGCAGTCAATCCCAATGAAGCCGATTATCTGCATTATTCAGACCTGTCAGATACCAGTCTGGCTTTGTGTTCGACTCTCGGGTCAGGCCGTTGTCAGCTTGAAGCTCTGGAGATAGTGGAGAAGATAACGGATAAGAGACTATGGGGCGAGGTGACTTTATTGTTCGTCTCCGATTTTACCGGAAGCTCTGACTATTCTGGAGGTCTGCCGTATCTCTCCAACTGTGAGGTTTTGCTGGAGGAGTACAACTCTCCAGAATGTAGGGAGCTTATCGGAGGCCATGGCTCAAAGGCTGTCGTAATTGATCCCCGTTATCTCTCCGAAGAGCTAATGGAGAGTCTGGAGAGTCTGGAGAGTTATCCAGTATTGGATGAAGAGCACTGGTCAGAGCTAGGGGAGAAGCTTAAAGGAGAGGCTTTTGAGAGCTGGGTTGAATCAGACCTGAGGAGATATATCGAGGAGGCGTTAGTCGAGGCGCTACTAGAAGGTGGAGCCAGAGAGAGAGAGGAGGCCGAGGAGGAGGCCGAGGAGATGGCAGAGAACGCTAGCGATGATATTCTCTGGCAGATTCTCTATGAAGCTGATTCCGACGGTTGCCTATGGGAAGAGGAGTACAACTCGATGCACTGCAACCTAGATAGAATTGATTCTTCCTTAATTGTTGACAAGTTGCTAACATCGGAGGTCGTAAAATGAAGTTCTCAACTTCAGACCTCTGTCTGCTTTCTTGGATACTTGAGGAGACTCTCTCCTCTGACTTATCCAGTACAGAGGAGGAGGAGGTCGGAGCCCTCCTCTCTCGTATCTCTTATGAGTCTCCGTTCTCTCCTCTTAGGAGTGGCAAGGAGTGGAGAGAGTCTCGCGCCTAACATCTCTCAGAGTCTGAGAATGGCCTCTTAGGAGGCCATTTTTAATGTCTGGCATTATCCGGCCTGGAGGTCTCGGCCTGGAGTGCTCGGCCTGGAGGTCTCGGCCTGGAGGGCTCGGCCTGGAGG
>Ga0208671_10000100_pt1 | contig 58344 bp, 51 predicted proteins | sample ColrivemetaGS759_FD_187606 | JGI IMG/M metagenome (GOLD analysis project Ga0208671, IMG submission 187606) | Estuarine microbial communities from the Columbia River estuary - Ebb tide ETM metaG S.759 (SPAdes) (version 2) | ecosystem: Environmental > Aquatic > Marine > Intertidal zone > Estuary ...
CGGTGGGATCAACCGAACGTCGTGGCCAAAATTCGTCAACTCGCGTGCCCAATGATGCGCACTGCTGCAAGCCTCCATACCAATCAGGCAGGGATTAAGCTTAGAGAAAAACGGCAGCAACTGTGCTCGTCTCAATGGACGGTTGAAGGCGACCTCGTCGTCCAGTGTAATCCCGTGAACTTGAAAAACGTTCTTGGCCAGATCAAGGCCGATTGTGGTAACGTGCATGGGGTGGCTCCTCTCATAAGCAGATTTAGACACCTGCAGTATAGCGCATTACGACGCTGGTTGGAGCAGGAGCCATCCACCCCATCAGGTTTGCTACGAAATGCCAAAGTGATAAATATAGGATACTCAAAGCGCTTAGGATTTCTTGGCAGATACGATAACGAAAGTTCGATAGTGAAACATTCAGCATTCTTGATACTTTTTTGCCTCTTAGCGTCGGGGGCTCACGCGCTTTGTGGACAGCAGGAACAGCTATATATGTCCTGCGAAATAGCAGGTCGTGATACACACGTTTCGATTTGTTTTGATGAGGATCGGATTTACTATCGATATGGTACGGTTGATGGTGTGCCAGAACTTGAGTTGGAGGAACCGCTCGCGTCTGTCTCTTACATACCCTCTTCCAGAATTGGTCAATCTGTTTGGGATGAGGTTAGATTTGGTAACGGACAGTACACCTACAAGATCGAGACTGGGTTTTTAACCGACCGAGAAAACTTACTGGAAGGAGAATGGCCACCGGCCGTACGTTTTGGCGACATTAGGTGGGGTGGTATCGATGTTTTGAGGGGGGGCGAAATCCTTGCTGAACTTGTCTGTGAATTCGAAACAATAAACTTCAATCAAGTAGATTTAATGGAAGCTTTGGGCATGGACGGAGTAGCGGTTTGGGAACCGTGGATTGCGCCAGAATAAGCTCACTCGGGTCTCATAACCGGCCTTTGACCCGACAGAGCTGCATGTCGCCTGCGTCCGCGGAGCCGACATTCTCCAAACAGGTTTTAAGAGGGTAAGTCTCTAGGGCGCCCCCAGCCCCATTTTGCGATGTAGATCAGGTAGAGGGCTGCTAGGATGTTGATTGCAGCGGCCGCACCGAAAGTTGCCCAGAGGTGGCCTGTGTCTGCGAGGATGCCTGAGAGCAGGATCATGGGGGGCATGCCCAATTGGAAGATCGCGGTTGTTAGCCCTGCAACCCGTCCCATGTGTTTGGCTGCGACAGTTTCTTGCCGTGTGGACCAGACGGCGATGATTGAGATGGTTGAGGTGGCGCCCTCAAGGAAGCTGAGGAGGATGAGCAGGGGCAGCGCATTGGTTGCCATCATGCCGAGGTAAATGGCTGCGAGGATCGCGATCGGCCAGAGGAAAGCTGCACGTGATCCGATCCGGTTGCGGAGTTGCGAGGCAAAGGTGGCAGCGATGACAGCGCCGATACCTGCGGACGCGAGCACAAGGCCGATGGTGAATGTGTCGAGGTTGAGGTCGGTTTTCAGCTTGAGCAGGAGGCCGACCTCAGCGGTACCTGTGGCGGCGTTGGTCGCAACAACGGCGATGGCGATTGTCGCGAGTTCGCGGTTCTGGCGAAAGGCCTGCCAGCCTTCAGTAAGGGCGGGCCAGAATGGGGTTGGTGCGGGCAAGGTCTCGGTGGGGCGTACCGCAAAGCTCATGAGCGTTGCGAGGCAGAGCAGGGCGGTGATGCCGCCTGTCAGGCTGGTGTGCCCGAACCACAGAAGCGCAAGGCCACCGATGGCGGGGGCGATTGTGTTGATGGTCGAGTTGATGCCTGCCGAGAGGGCGGTGGCGCTGCCGAGTTGAGATTGCGGGACGGTGAGCTTGATCAGCGTCAGTTGCATATTGCCAAGCGCGTAGCCTGTGGCGTTGAACACGATCATGAAGACCGCGAGGGCGGGAATTGAGACGAGGTCTCGCATGAGGCCAAGCCACAGGAGGGCCGTGCAAAAGGCGAGTAGGCCTGTGTAGAGGCGGAAGCCGAACGATTTGCGCAGGCGGTCGTTGATAACCCCGATGAAGATCGCGAAAATGATGTTGGGAATGAAGCCCGCGCCTTTGATCAGCGCGAGGCCTGTGCCTGTGCCTGAAATGTCGAGAGCGAGCAGCGGCAGGGTGAAGCTCAGGAGTTCGAATGCCAGCACGTAGCTTGCGAAGACGCTCATGGCGATAAGGAAGGTGCGGTTATGGCTCATGGGGTTTTGTAGGGCAGATTTGCGGCACGGCAAAGAGGACATGCGCCACAGCATCGCGGGCGCGAAACCTCATAGAAAAAGGCGTTTAAACGGGTCACTGGTTTTAAAACGATCTGCTTACTTGGGCTCTTTGAGTGTTTGGCCTGTTGGTCGATGTTACGAAAATATGGCTTTCCGTTATCTGAATTTGGTGGTGTGTTTGGACCCGTCGGGGCAGCACCGATTTTAGGCGTTTCAAACTCTCATTTTACATTTGTTTAGGATTGGAAAACCGTATGAAAAATGCTGTTATTGTGTCTGTGTTGATGGCCTCACTGGCCTCATGCGGGACGGTGCCTACGGCGCAGGATCGCCCTTCGTCGATGATGGAGACCGTGGGGATGGTCGCCGCAGGGGGCGCGTTGATTTTCTTGCTGATTGCTGTGAACGCGTCAAAGGCGTTTCATGGGTAGATTGGTCGTTTGGGCGCAGTTTGCTGACGACCGTTGGGCAAACTGCGGGCAGGATCGTTTGCGTTTACTTGTTGCGTGCGCGATCCCTCTTTTCTCGTCCAACAGTGACAGCAAAAGGGGGATGTCACGAAATTGCGCTCATGATGGCCAAGTGCTGCGACTAAGCGCTGCGTCAGGCTTCATGCCGCAAAGTTGAACTAATTTGCAGCTAAGTTCATCGCGAAACTTCATTAAACACTAAAGATAAACCGTGAGTGTGGTGCCGACGAAACCCCTTACTCGCGGAGCTATCATGTCAACGACAAGCACAGTCCAAATGTTTTATGCGGGCAATTTTGCCGATATGGATACTTTTGAGGGTAATCAGACCAATGAACAGCCTGATTATGTTTTGGGGACCCATGACGATCTTGTTGTTACCTCTGTGTCCGAGGTCGATGTGGACGAGGACGGTGTCATTTATGACGACGAATATGGGACGGGCGATTATCTGCGCTATGACCTAGGCACCGGCACGGCGACCACTGCGTTGGACAGTACCTCGCTCTATAATGCCGATATTCTTTTGGGCGATGGATCGACAATGTCGGTGCCCGTGCTGGTGATCCAAGCGGCCAATGGCGAGTTTTCATCTCGGAATACCCAGCCAATCCGCTTGACGGGCTAGCGATCCAGTCGATTTCCTTGGTGAGTTTGAATACCTCCAATGCGTCGGGCATCAATGCTGGTGCATCAAATGTTCAGGGTGCGACGATTGTTTGTTTTGCCTTAGGCACCTTGATCGCCACGCGGTCTGGTGAGGTCGCGGTCGAAACCCTTGTGGTCGGAGATCTGGTGATGACGCTGGATCATGGGTTGCAGCCAATCCAATGGATTCGTTTTCACGACTGTCCGCTTGACGGTGTTGAGCAGAGCCGAAAACCCATGCTCTTCGCGGCGGGATCACTGGGGGAAGGGGTGCCTGAACAAGATTTGATTGTGTCGCCCAATCACCGGATATTGGTTGGCGGTGGCAGGCAATTGGTGATCGACTTTGCCGAAGAGGCCCTTGTTGCCGCGAAAGCCCTGACCCCGCTTGCCGGCGTGCGTCATATGGCCGGCAAGCGGCGTATCACATGGGTGCATTTTGCTTGCGACCGCCATGAGGTGGTCACTGCGAATGGCTGCTTGACCGAGTCGTTGTTGCTAGCACCGATGGTGCTGGCGTGTTTAACCGCCAAAGAGCGCGGTGATGTGGAAGCAATTTTTGGCCGTAAGACTGCGCTGCTCGACGCGTTAACTGGCCCGCTAGCACGGGTGTGTCTCCCTGTGCAGGAGGTCCGCCGTGCGCTAAAGTCGCACCGCCGCATGTCTGGCGCCCGCCACATCCAAGTGCAAGGGCATCGGTATCTGAACAAGTCTTGGCCGATAGCAGATCGTGCGGGCAATGCTGCCTTGCGGTCACATGTCGTGCCGTGACGATCCGATCCCGAAGCTCCGCCGTTTGATTTAGTCACGGATGCCTCTTTTCCTTTTCCCCAAGTTGCGGCAATAGGAGGGTATGACACAACGCATCTCATTTGACCTCACGGCCACGGACGGCAAGGCCCGTACTGGCGTTATTCACACCACGCGCGGCGATATTCGCACGCCTGCGTTTATGCCTGTTGGCACTGCGGCGACGGTGAAGGCGATGATGCCTGAGAGCGTGGCCGCGACCGGTGCGGATATTTTGCTGGGCAATACCTATCACTTGATGCTGCGCCCGACGGCGGAGCGGATTGCGAACCTTGGTGGCCTGCATAAGTTTATGAATTGGGACAAGCCGATCCTGACTGATAGTGGCGGGTTTCAGGTGATGAGCCTCGCTGATCTGCGCAAGATGTCCGAAAAGGGCGTCACGTTTAAGAGCCACATTGACGGCTCCAAGCACGAGTTGACGCCAGAGCGGTCGATGGAGATTCAAAAGCTGCTCGGCTCTGATATCGTGATGTGCTTTGATGAATGCCCTGCCTTGCCTGCGGATCGTGCGCGGATTGAGGAAAGTATGCGGATGTCGATGCGGTGGGCGCAGCGCTCCAAGGATGCGTTTGGCGACCGTCCAGGTCATGCTTTGTTTGGTATCCAGCAGGGGGGCCTTGAGCAGGACATGCGCGAAGAGAGTGCGAAGGCGCTGCGCGAGATTGAATTTGACGGCTATGCTGTTGGCGGTTTGGCTGTGGGCGAGGGGCAAGAGGCGATGTTTGGCGTCTTGGATTTTGCGCCTGATCAACTGCCTGTCGATAAGCCGCGTTATTTGATGGGCGTGGGCAAGCCTGATGATATCGTGGGCGCGGTCAAGCGTGGCATTGATATGATGGATTGCGTTTTGCCAAGCCGTTCGGGGCGCACGGGGCAGGTGTTTACCCGTCGCGGTGTGCTGAATATTAAGAACGCGCGGCATGCGGATGATCCAAGGCCGCTGGATGAGAATTGCACATGTCCTGCCTGTTCGAACTATTCACGCGCCTATCTGCACCATGTGTTTCGTGCGCAGGAAATGATCTCGGGGATGTTGCTGACGTGGCATAACCTGCATTATTTCCAAGATATTATGCAGGGGATGCGGGACGCGATTGCGGTGGGTGGCTTTGCCGCTTGGGAGGCCGAGTTTCATGCGGGCCGTGCGCAGGGCGATATTGAACCGCTTTAGACGTGGCGTCGCAGGAATATAAGCGAGACACGCAGGCAGACCCGTGTGGTCATACCAATTCCGATAACAACGATTGCACCAACGATGCCAAACGTCAAAAACGTTAAGAAAGCCAAACTCATCAAGTGGTCGTGCACGTCACTCCATGAGAGTTGTGCATGAAAAAGGCCGATGGTGCCGATCACGATCAAGACAGCTCTGAGGGCGTCTAAGACGTTTGCTGTGAAGCCGAATGTGGGCTGCGTCATTGCGGGCAGGACCAGACGATTCATTGTCTCGCGCACGCAAAACATGAGCATGACCGCGATATAGAGCGCGTACGGCCAAAATATCACCCAGTAGGCACCAATTGCTTCCATTTATCGTTGTCCTTGTACGACTTGGGGTCATTTTGGAGGAAATTTTGGCGAGAGAGAGGCGGTCTTAGTGCCTTTGTGTGGGCCATGCCAATCCGCTTTGATGTTTGCTGCAGCTTGCGGTAGGATCGCCAAAAGAATGTGAATGAGGCGGTAGCGATGAAAGTATTTTTCCTTGGGAATTGTCAGGTAAACGCGATGCGTGGCCTGTTTCGCGAGATGTTTCCGACGGTCAAAGCGACGTTCCAGACGATCACGCCCTATTGGGGGACATTCAGCGAGGAAGAGACCCGCGCGGAATTGGCCGAGGCTGATATCGTGGTCAGCCAAGCGATTGCGAACCCGACGACAACGTTCAACGTGAACGACGTGCGCCAGAGTGCAACGGGTGACGTGATCTTTGTGCCTTATGTTTATATTGACGGAATTGCTTCGCTTGAGATTATCGCCTCCAAGGGGAAGTCGGTTATTCGCGGCGCCGATCAGCTATTGCTGGGCCAAGAGGGGCGCAAGCCGATCCATATTTTCAACGACTATTGTGATGGTGTGATCGATATGCAGTGCGAACAGCGCGTGTTGTCGTCGATTGAACGTATCCGCGAGAAGGAAGTGGAGGAGTGTGACATCACGATTTCGGACTATTTGTTTGATACGTGGCGCAAGCAACCGACGCTTTATGGCATGAACCATCCGACCCAGCCTGTGGTGTTCGAGATGTTCCGCAGGCTTTGCGAAAAGGCAGGGTGGGACTATAACGCCGACCACCAGAATGATCCGATTGCTTGGGGGCGCAGGGCGTTGCCTGCCTCTCAGCGGAGCTTTACCCCTAATGACGCAAAGGTCATGGGGATTGAGTACCCTTGTGATACGCATTGGTATGGCAACGGGTATAAATTGCTGCAACTGGCGTTGAAAGCGCAGGAGATGCAGGCGTTAAGTGAAAAAACACTTAATTCCGAGAATAAGTTTTAAGCAAAGTTTGCTTGCAGCCACGCGCGTGGACGGGCAGACTGTCACAAAATAGTTGGGCAGTTGAAATGGGGCAGTGTCCGCCCCATCTTAAGAAGTCCAAGGGGTCAGTTGGGTTGCCGCAAAGCGGGGTGCGACTGGTCTGCTAAGAAAAGGAAAGAGCATGAAAGAACCGTTGAGTTCATCCTATCCCGTCCTGCCGCTGCGCGATATTGTGGTTTTCCCACATATGATCGTGCCGCTGTTTGTGGGCCGTGAAAAATCAGTCCGCGCCCTCGAAGAGGTGATGGCTGATGACAAGCAGATTTTGCTGTCCAGCCAGATTGATCCCGGTGAGGATGATCCCGCACAGGACGGTATTTATAAGGCTGGCGTGCTGGCCAATGTGTTGCAGCTGTTGAAACTGCCCGATGGCACCGTGAAGGTGTTGGTTGAAGGTCGTGACCGCGTGCGCATTACTGAATTCCACGAGAACCCGAATTATTTTGAGGCCTCTGCGGAGTACCTTGAAGAGGAGTTGGGTAACGAGGATGAGGCCGAGGCGCTGGTGCGCAATGTCGCCGCTGAATTCGAGCGTTATGCAAAGATTAAAAAGAACATCCCTGAAGAGGCGATGGCCGCTGTTGGCGAGGCTGTTGAGCCTGCGAAGCTGGCCGATCTCGTTGCGGGTCATTTGTGCATTGAAGTGTCTGAGAAGCAGGGCTTGCTTGAGACATTGACTGTCACCGAGCGTCTGGAGAAGGTTTACGGCCTGATGCAGGGCGAGATGTCCGTGTTGCAGGTTGAGAAAAAGATCAAGACCCGCGTGAAGACCCAGATGGAGCGCACCCAGCGCGAATATTATTTGAATGAGCAGATGAAGGCCATTCAGAAGGAGCTGGGCGATGGTGAGGACGGCCAGAACGAGGTCGCTGAACTTGAGGCGCGTATTGCCGAGACGAAGTTGTCGAAGGAAGCCCGTGAAAAGGTTGATGCCGAGCTGAAGAAGCTTAAGAACATGTCTCCGATGTCTGCGGAAGCCACTGTTGTGCGCAACTACATGGACTGGATTTTGGGCGTGCCGTGGGGCGTGAAATCGCGCACCAAGAAAGATCTGGTTGCGGCGCAAAAGGTGCTGGATAACGATCACTACGGCCTTGAGAAGGTCAAAGAGCGCATTGTTGAATACCTCGCGGTGCAACAGCGGTCGGCGAAGCTCAAAGGTCCGATCATGTGTCTCGTCGGCCCTCCTGGTGTGGGTAAAACGAGCCTTGGTAAGTCTGTAGCAAAGGCGACGGGTCGCGAATTCATCCGTATCTCCCTTGGTGGTGTGCGCGATGAGTCTGAAATCCGTGGTCACCGTCGGACTTATATCGGCTCTATGCCCGGTAAGATTATTCAGGCGCTGAAAAAGGCGAAAACTACGAACCCGCTGATTTTGCTCGATGAAATCGACAAGATGGGTCAGGATTTCCGGGGCGATCCCGCGTCTGCGATGTTGGAGGTGCTTGATCCGGAACAGAACTCCACATTCGTGGATCACTATTTGGAGGTCGAATATGACCTTTCGAACGTGATGTTCCTGACGACGGCGAACTCTTACAACATGCCGGGGCCACTGCTTGATCGTATGGAGATCATTTCGTTGTCGGGTTACACCGAAGATGAAAAGTGCGAAATTGCGCGTCAGCATTTGTTGCCTAAAGTGATGAAGAACCACGGGTTGAAAGCCAAAGAATTCAGCGTATCTGCGGATGCTCTGTTGTCGATGGTGCGGGTCTATACCCGTGAGGCTGGTGTGCGGAACCTAGAGCGCGAATTGGCGAAGATTGCCCGTAAGGCGGTCACCAAGATTGTGAAGAAAGAGGCGACGGTGATTGAGGTCACGGCGGCTAATTTGGATGAGTTCTTGGGCGTCAAAAAGCACAAGTTTGGCCTCGCGGAGGAAGAAGATCAGGTTGGTGTCGTCACTGGCCTTGCTTGGACCTCTGTTGGCGGTGAGCTTTTGAACATCGAAGCGCTGCGTTTGCCTGGTAAAGGGCGGATGAAGACGACGGGGAAACTCGGCGATGTGATGAAGGAATCGATTGATGCGGCCTCGTCTTATGTGCGCTCGATCGCACCCGAGATTGGCGTGAAGCCGACGAAGTTCGACATCATTGATATTCACGTGCACGTGCCAGATGGGGCGACGCCAAAGGATGGCCCAAGTGCGGGTCTTGCGATGGTGACGTCGATTGTGTCGGTGCTGACGGGTATTCCTGTGCGCAAGGATATTGCGATGACGGGCGAGGTGTCATTGCGCGGTAACGCGATGCCGATTGGTGGCCTCAAAGAGAAGCTGCTGGCAGCACTGCGCGGTGGGATCAAGACCGTTTTGATCCCTGTGGACAATGAGAAGGATCTGCCTGAGATCCCCGACAATGTGAAAGAGGGGCTGACGATTATCCCTGTGAAGCACGTGTCGGAAGTGTTGCACCACGCGCTTGTCCGCAAGCCTGAGCCAATCGAGTGGGATGAGGCAGCCGAGGAGGCTGCTGCGGCTGCTGCGCTTGCTAAGGGTTTGGGCGGGCAGGGTGCGACTGCGCACTAGATTTGTGTGAGTGAATAAATGGGGGCGTGCCTGTCTGGGCGCGCCCTTTTTTGTTGCGGGAATGTTGGTATTGGCAAGGTTTCTGTTAATGAATGCAATCGAATCTGTGCATTTCCTAAGGATTGCAGTAGTTTAATGTTAACTTAGTAAGGGGCGCTATCATGTCATCGAAGAATCAATCAGGTTCCAACACGGTTAAGCTCAACACAATTGTGCCAGAGCCGGTCGTCAATCCATTGGATGTCGCCGTGCCAAAAACGAAAATCTCGACACCGGCTATTTCCGTTCCGCAAGGCGAGATGTTGAAGAAAGCTGAGTTTATTGATCGCGCGGTTGAGCGCGGCGACGTCAAAAAGCGTGACGCCAAGCCTGCGATTGAAGCCGCATTGGCTGTTTTGTCAGAAGCGTTGATGGCGGGCGAAGAATTGAACCTGCCGCCAATGGGCAAAATGCGCGTTGTGAAGTCGAAAGACATCGGCGATGGCGCACGGGTTTTGACCCTGAAGCTGCGGACGATGAAAGATGGCGCTGGTTTGGGTGCGTCGAAGTCGGACGACGACAACAACGACGATTAAGTCGCAGGGCATATGTTTCCCGAACTTTACATTTTGCGCCACGGGCAGACCGAATGGAATGCCCAAGGCCGCATGCAGGGCGCTTTGAATTCGCCGCTGACGCCGCAGGGCGAGGCGGAAGCTGCAAAGCAGGGTATGATTCTGCAAGGCCTTGACCTCACTGGGTTCCAATACATCAGCTCTCCGCAGGGCCGCGCTGTGCAGACAGCGGGAATCGCTTTGGCACGAGTCGCTGATTTTATCGTGACCGATCCTCGTTTGGCGGAAATTACTGTGGGTGACTGGTCTGGATTGCTCCGAGATGAACTTCCGATGGAAGACGTCGAAGACCCTTACTTGGCGCAATATGAGGCGGCCCCCGGGGGCGAGAGGTTGGCTGGTGTCCGCTTGCGTGCTGCTGCGTTTTTGGCTGATTTAAAAGGGCCTGCCGTGCTTGTGACGCACGGCGTGACCAGCCGTGTTATCCGTACATTGGTGGTGGGGGAAGCGGCATCACAGCCCTCATCGATCCACGGTGGGCAGGGCACAATTTATCATTTAAAAAATGGTGTACAAAAAGTTCTCGAATGACGCTTGCACTGGCCGCGAAGGTGTTCTAAACGACGCCCAGCGGGTGATTAGCTCAGTTGGTAGAGCGCTTCCTTTACACGGAAGATGTCGGGAGTTCGAGCCTCTCATCACCCACCATTCCCCATCAATTGTTGTTCGTTCCACAGTCTTGACGGTGGGCGTTTGCCTGCGGCAAGCCACCCTGTGTCGGGGGCTCTCACCTCTTATCACCCATTACTCTCTCATGACGCGATAGTTTACGCCCGCTAACGTGGCAAAGCGTGTTTGGTAGGCTCGCCAGTTTGGTCTTGGTTTTCCGCATGACTGTCCCAATTTGCATGGGCATCGATCCAGTCTTGGGTCTCTTTGAACCGACCGCGTGCGATGGGGGAGGTGGTGCCATCTGATAGGATCAGCACGGGCTTGATGCCTGAGCGATCGATACGTGGCTTGGCGTTGATCGAGATCCACCATGAACGATGCGGCTGAAAGCCGTGTTCTGGGCCAGTTTGTGCCGTGAGGTCCAACAGGCGCGCGCGATGTATGAATTTGTCATGGCGCATGACGACACGGACGTAGTGTTCTTCTGACACGATATACAGCAAGGTCTCTAGCCTCACCTCGCGCGGTCCAATTTTGATCGCTCCTGCGGGTTCAGAGGGGCCGACCGTTTTAGGGGGGGCGACCTTCATTTGAATTGGCGGCATCACAAAGCGGAAATAGATGGTTTCGATCATGATGACGGTTAACGCAAAAAAGCACTTCTGCTGCCACGTGTTATTCACGTAGGCACCGTCCGAGTGAATACCTGCAAGATATTCTACGACGACTGTTGCCGCAAGGAACCCCACAAGTGAGATCATCCAGCTAAACACCCTGATTTTGCCCACCCGAAATGTAAACGAAGCGAGTAGCAAGAACACGGCGCATGAGGTTGTCATGAACGCGACGACCGCAGCAATCCAGATCGGTAGTGCCTCCCATGCGGGCATAACGTCTCGGAAACCATGCGGGTCAACGCCAAATAATATCACGACTATCAATGCGGAGAATTGATAGGTGTTGGGGTGGGACACGCATAGCTTGTATTCGGCCAAGGTGAAAGAAAATGGCCTGCAAAACACGTCACGGAAGTGCACTTCATGACAAAGTGTTTCTCTTTTAAGCATTTTTTAGTCAAATCCTAAACGTAGCATTCCGTGTCGTTTGTACGTTCTTAAGCGCAAACCACACTGAAATGGAGTCTAGACTTTGGTCTAGTCGATCGGCAGGGGCGAATTGTTGCGAGTATCTGTTTTGTGTGGTTTAGCCTCTGCCAATCCTTCGCCGTAAACTTTTATATCTAAAACTTTGAAGCGGCTTTTGGGCCGTGATTTACTGACGCAATGTGGAATCCGTTTTGCAGATATTGGGCAGATGTGAAATTTTCCGCGTTAGACTGCTTGACGCTGCAATTGAGGCCGCATAGAAGCCCCTCACGTCACGTCGAAAGACTGATTTCTAAGATGCGCGGTTGTAGCTCAGTTGGTTAGAGTACCGGCCTGTCACGCCGGGGGTCGCGGGTTCGAGCCCCGTCAACCGCGCCACTTAGAATTCGGAATTGAGACACACGTGAAAATGCGCGGTTGTAGCTCAGTTGGTTAGAGTACCGGCCTGTCACGCCGGGGGTCGCGGGTTCGAGCCCCGTCAACCGCGCCACTTCACTTGAGGCGATGTTCGGAATGAGCAGGGCTTCGGCCCTGCTTTTCTTTGTGCTTACACATCTCATTTTTGGAATGTATTTCCTCCGCGCGATGCGCTAGGGTGGTCTGCGACGAAATGTGAGGTGACTGATGCAGTTTATTGATGAAATTCCGCTGGCATTATTGGTCGCGATGGCGCTGACCCTTGGGCTGGCTCCGTTTGTGCCGGAGCCGCATATCTGGGAAAAGCTGAAGATGCTGGCGGCTGGTGATTTGCGCCGTGCTGTCGACTGGTTTGATTTGCTGCTGCACGCCACGCCATGGGTGTTGCTGGCGATCCGTTTGATCCGCATGAGCATTCGCGGGTAATCAAACAGGGCAGGGCCTTGGGCCCTGCACCGGTTTTTGAGAGGGGCGCTGCCCCCTTGGCCCTTACGGGCCAATTCCCCCGAGATATTTCAGATCAGAAGAAGGGGGCCGCGCGGCTTTATTTTGTCAGGTTGTGCAGAATGCGCGCCCATGACCGTGTGCCTTTGTGGAAGGACGACAGGTCGTATTTTTCGTTGGGCGAGTGGATCTGGTCGTCGTCTTTGCCGAATCCGATCAGCATCGCATCCATGCCGAGAATGGTTTTGAAGTACCCTGCGATCGGGATCGAGCCGCCACAGCCGACGTAGGCTGCGGTTTTTTCGAACTCGTCGGTGAGCGCGCTGCGTGCTTTCGCAAAGGCGGGGTCTTCGGTGGACATTTGCCCAGCCGGCCCTGCGCCATGGTCTTTGAAGGTGACGGTGCAGTCGGCAGGCACCATGGCGGAGACCAATTTGCGGAAGTCTTCACGGATTTTCAGCGGGTCTTGGGTGCCCACTAGACGGAAGCTGATTTTTGCGGAGGCTTTGGAGGGCAGCACGGTTTTGAACCCGTCGCCTGTGTAGCCCGATGTCATGCCGTTGACTTCGCAAGTGGGGCGCGACCAGATCATTTCTAGCGGGCGGCGCCCTTTTTCGCCTGCGGGAAGGGAAAGGCCTACGGCGCCGAGGAAATCTTTCTCGTCGAATTTGAGGTCGTCCCATGCGGCGGCGAGTTCATTGGAGAGTTCAGGCACGCCGTCATAGAAGTTTGGCACGGTGATCCGTCCGTCTTCATCGTGCAGGCTCGCGATGATCTTGGCCAGCACGCGGGCGGGGTTCATGGCGAGGCCACCGTACATACCAGAGTGCAGGTCTTTGTTCGGTCCTGTGATGGTGAGTTCTTCGCCCAAGAGGCCGCGTAATTGTGTGATGATCGCGGGTGTGTGTTCGCCGTACAGGCCTGTGTCGCAGATCAGCGCAATCTCGGCGGTCAGCTCTTCGGCATTGTCACGCATGAAGGGGGTGAGCGACGGGGAGCCTGATTCTTCTTCGCCTTCGAAAAAGATCGTGATGTTGGCGGGCAGGGTGCCGTGGATTTCTTTCCATGACCGGCATGCCTCGACAAAGGTCATGAGCTGGCCTTTATCGTCCGACGAGCCGCGCCCACGGATGACCTTACCTTTGGCGGTGTCTTGGATTTGCGGATCAAAGGGATCATTGTCCCACAGGTCGAGCGGATCGACAGGCTGCACGTCGTAGTGGCCGTAAAAAAGAATGTGCGGGCCGTCACCGTCTGAGTGTGCCACGACCATCGGGTGACCGGGGGTGGGGCGTTTAGAGGCTTCAAACCCTATGGATTTAAGGTCTTCGACGAGCCAATCGGCAGCGCGGTCGCAATCGGCCTTATAGGCGGGGTCAGTTGAAATGGACGGGATGCGCAGCAGGTCAAGAAGCCTTGCCGTTGCGGCATCTAGGTTTTCGTCGATTCTCGCGAGGACGGGGTCAAGGGTCATGTTTTTGTGCCTTTTTACGCGTTATTGATATGGATCATGCAAAGCCTAGCGCGACATGTGCATAAGGCCAAGCAGGGGGGCGACAGATTGTAGCGTATTGCCCGCTGGCCTTTGGCTCTATATGGGGGCTAGAATAATTCTAATCCGCGTGTCGATACGTGGGCGAGAGACGAAAGGAAGTCTTTTGGATTACGATCTGATGCTGAACACTGCGATTGAGAACCTTCATACTGAGGGGCGCTATCGTACATTTATTGATATTGAGCGTAAGCGCGGTCAATTCCCCCATGCTGTGTGGACCCGCCCTGATGGAGCGGAGACGCCCGTAACTGTCTGGTGTGGCAACGATTACCTCGGCATGGGCCAGCACCCTGTTGTGCTTGCCGCGATGCATGAGGCGATTGATGCGACGGGTGCAGGGTCTGGTGGTACGCGCAATATTTCTGGCACGACAGTTTATCATAAGCGCCTTGAGGCCGAGCTTGCGGATTTGCATGGCAAGGACGCGGCGTTGTTGTTTACCTCCGCCTATATCGCCAATGATGCGACGCTGAGCACGCTGCCAAAGCTGTTTCCGGGGCTGATTATCTATTCTGACTCTTTGAACCATGCCTCGATGATTGAGGGCGTGCGCCGTAATGGCGGGGCGAAGCGGATTTTCCGTCATAATGACGTGGCACATTTACGTGAGTTGATGGCGGCTGATGATCCTGCGGCACCTAAGCTGATCGCGTTTGAGAGCGTCTATTCGATGGATGGCGATTTTGGGCCTATCAAAGAGATTTGTGATGCGGCTGATGAATTTGGCGCGCTGACTTACTTGGACGAAGTCCACGCCGTTGGCATGTATGGCCCGCGCGGTGGTGGTATTGCCGAGCGTGACGGGTTGATGGGCCGTGTGGATATCATCAACGGCACATTGGCCAAGGCGTATGGTGTGATGGGCGGTTATATCGCGGCATCGCCTAAGATGTGTGATGCGATCCGCTCTTATGCGCCCGGTTTCATTTTTACGACATCTTTGCCGCCAGCAGTGGCCGCAGGGGCGGCGGCGTCGGTGCGGCATTTGAAGACTGATCAAAAGCTGCGTGATGATCACCAGACGCAAGCGAAGATACTCAAGCTGCGCCTCAAGGGGCTGGGTTTGCCAATCATTGATCACGGCTCGCATATTGTGCCCCTGATCGTGGGTGACCCAAAGCACACGAAAAAGCTGTCCGATATGCTGCTTTCGGAGTTTGGCATCTATGTGCAGCCGATCAATTTCCCGACGGTTCCGCGCGGCACAGAGCGTTTGCGGTTCACGCCATCGCCTGTTCACGGCCCGCGTGAAATTGATGCTTTGGTGGGTGCCTTGGATGGGCTTTGGTCCCATTGTGCGCTGAATCGTGCCGAATTAACTGGATAAACTAAGAGTGTTCGCCATGGGCTTTACCCTATGGTAAGTAATCAGTAATGCACGTCGTCGGTTCGATTCGGCGGTATAATTTGGGCACGCAGGTTTCGGGACACGGCATGATTGGTAAAAGCTTCAGACGCACAAAAGCAGCTGATGACGTCAAAACTAAGGGTTTTGATGGCTTCGACTTGCGCCTTGGCGACTTGATGCGCGGTGAGCGCGCAACTTTGGGTAAAAGCCTTCTTGATGTGCAGCGCGAGCTTAAGATCAAAGCTGCCTATATTGCTGCGATTGAAAATGCTGATCCTTCGAGCTTTGACACCCCCGGTTTTATTGCAGGTTATGTGCGGTCTTATGCACGGTATCTGAACATGGACCCGGATTGGGCGTTTGATACGTTTTGCCGTGAAAGTGGTTTTGCCACAGCGCATGGCATGTCTGCAAAGGCGTCCTCAACACGTCCAACGCCAAAAGGCGCAAGCGCGCTTGGTGCTGGCAAAGATATTTTCTCGTCGTCAACCACGCCTTTCATCCCTGCAGGTGAGGCAATGTTGTCGTGTATTGAACCGGGTGCAATTGGCTCGGTTGCTGTTCTGATAGCTTTGGTCAGTGGACTTGGTTACGGCGGTTGGACCGTTTTGCAAGAAGTGCAAAAGGTGCAGTTTGCCCCCGTTGAGCAAACCCCTGTCGTCGTCTCTGATCTTGATCCACTTGCGGGTGCGACCAATAGCATTGATGAAACAGTTGGCACCGACGTGATTGCTACGTTTGATGCGCCAACACCAGAAGCCTTTGACCGTTTGTATCGCCCTCAGGCACTTGATGTGCCTGTTTTGGTGGCGCGTGATGGCCCGATTTCAAGCTTGAACCCAAATCGCGGCGAGACCGTGACAGCTGTTGTGCAAGAGGCGCTGCTTGTTGCTGGTGTCGTGCCAAATAGCGATGTGCCTGCAATTCAAGTGAACGAAGGCCCTGTACCAGAAGTCCAATTGGTCGCAGCGCGTCCTGCTTGGGTGCGCGTCCGTTCGGCCGATGGTTCGGTGATCTTTGAAGGCATCATGGACGCAGGCGATAATTTTGCACTGCCAGCGACCGAAGAGCCTGCGACATTGCGCGTTGGCGAAAGTGGCGCGGTTTATTTTGCGGTGAATGGCACGGCGTATGGTCCTGCTGGTCCAAACGGGTCTGTGACAAATAACCTGCCATTGTCGGCCGCGCATTTGACAGATGCTTATCAAGTGGCTGATTTGACTGCGGATCAGGGTCTTGCCGATGCGGTAAGTCTTGTGGCCGAAGCCGTTTTGCCAGTTGAAACTGCGGGTCCTGCGACCGAATAATCCCAAGTTGCTGGTTGCTGATGTCGCCTTGCCTGCATAGGTAGGGGGTGAGTTTCCTTGTCCTGAAGAGGCCTGTTTGATGTCGCTTAATCACATCCGTCCTTGGCGCAATATTGAGCGCCGTAAATCCCGTCAGATCATGGTGGGCAATGTGCCAGTCGGTGGCGATGCCCCGATTTCGGTGCAGACGATGACCAATACGCTGACGACGGATGTGAAGGGCACGATTGCCCAGATCCAAGCAGCGGCGGATGCGGGTGCGGATATTGTGCGGGTCTCTGTGCCTGACGAGGCATCGAGCAAGGCGCTCAAGTTGATCGTGCCTGAGGTGTCTGTGCCAATCGTGGCCGACATCCATTTCCACTATAAGCGCGGGATTGAAGCGGCGGAGGCGGGGGCTGCTTGTCTGCGCATTAATCCGGGTAATATTGGTGATGCCAAGCGCGTGAAAGAGGTCATTCAGGCGGCGCGCGATCACAATTGTTCCATTCGGATTGGTGTGAACGCGGGATCATTGGAGCGGCATTTACTTGAGAAATACGGCGAGCCTTGCCCTGATGCGATGGTCGAGAGCGGTATGGATCACATCCGCATTTTGCAGGACAATGATTTCCACGAATTCAAGATTTCGGTGAAGGCGTCGGATGTGTTTATGGCGGCGGCGGCTTATCAGCAGTTGGCAGAGGCCACAGACGCGCCGATCCATCTTGGGATCACCGAGGCTGGTGGCTTGATATCTGGTACCGTGAAGTCGGCGATTGGCATGGGAAACCTGCTTTGGGCGGGGATCGGGGATACGATCCGTGTGTCTTTGTCGGCTGATCCTGTGGAAGAAGTGAAGATGGGCTTTGAAATTTTGAAATCTCTGGGCCTGCGTCACCGCGGTGTAAACATCATTTCTTGCCCGTCATGTGCCCGGCAAGGGTTTGACGTGATCAAGACCGTCGAGGCGCTGGAAAAGCGTCTGGAGCACATCAAAACGCCAATGAGCCTGTCGATCATCGGCTGCGTGGTCAATGGCCCTGGTGAGGCGCTGATGACTGACGTTGGCTTTACGGGCGGCGGTGCTGGCTCTGGGATGGTGTATCTGGCGGGCAAGCAAAGTCACAAGCTGTCCAACGACCAGATGGTCGATCATATCGTTGAACAGGTTGAGAAAAAGGCAGCTCAGCTTGATGCGGCAGCCGCCGCGGAAAGCTGATCACCGAACTGGCGTTATCCCTTCGGTAGGGGCCAGCGGCACAGGTTGCGTGACCAGATTGCTTTTGCGTTTCTCGTAGAATGCGTTTCCACCAGCGGTGACGACGTAATGCATGTTGTCATAGGGGAACGTATGGCCCGCAACATGGAAGAACCGTGCGTTCTGCACCAGCGGATGCCGTTCGCCATGCATAACGGCAGATGCGGCCTCAAGGACAAGTGGCAGGCCGCTGTCATTCATCGGTTTGCGCATGATCCCTGGCGCGAACTGGTTTTTCTGCCCGACAACTTTGCAGACCGTGTTGGGGAAATCCGGGGAATTGACGCGGTTCATCACAACGGTGCCAACGGCAATCATGCCGTCGCGGCTGGAGCGGTTCGATTCGAAGTACATCGCGCGGGCCATGCAGGCTTCTTGCGCACCTCTGGGACCTCTGACCCTGTCAGATGTGTCCGCGTCGTCTTTTCTGAACATGGAACAGCCCGACAACACGGAGAGCGCGGCCAAGATTGTGATCGCAGTTTTCATGCGCGGTTTGGTAAGTGTCATACTGGTAAAGCCCATCAGGTTTAGAATTGTTGGCGCTTTATAGACAGGTTTTGTGGATGTGGCACTGCACGCTGTGGCGCAGTGCCATTTTCCGCTTAGGAGGCTTCGTACCAATTGCCGTATTTGGTTTCGATCGCGCCTTTGACCATTCCCGCGAATTCGGCGGGGTCTTGGGTCCCGTTGTCGCGTCCACGGTAGTGGTAGTGGTAGGGGTAGATGTATTTTGGCGCGAACTCAGAGACGGCTTCTGCTGCTGCTTCGGCACTCATTGTAAAGGGCAGGTTCATGCAGACAAAGGCCACGTCGATGTTTTCAAGCGCGCGCATTTCGGGCGTGCCTTCGGTGTCGCCAGAGATATAGATACGCAGGCCGTCAACTGCCAAAACATAGCCGTTGTCCCGCCCTTGCGGGTGGAAATTCAGGCGGTCTTCTGTCGTGTTATAGGCGGGGATCGCGTCGATGGCGACGTCGTTCCAAACCGTGTTTTCGCCGTTGGCAATCGCGCTGGCTTTGGTTTTGAGCGCCTCTGGCAGCATGTCCAAAACAGCGGGGTTGGTAATCAGTGTTGTCGCATCGCCTGTGAGTGCTGCAAGCGTGTCGGCGTTATAGTGATCGCCATGCTCGTGGGTGATCAGGATCAGGTCGGCGGCGGGCAAATCGGCATAAAGTGACGCTTCGCTCACAGGGTCGACGTAGATCACGCCTGCGGGTGTTTCGATCACGATAGAGGCGTGGGAGATCGGATGCACCGTCACGGTGCCATTGGCGGTCTCGTAGGTGTCAGAGCTGTGAGCGGCAGCCATCGCGGCGTAGGGCAGCAAGGTGATAGTGCCAAGTGCTGCGGAACTTGTGAGAAAATGTCGACGTGTTTGCATGGTTTCACTCCTGGGGTTGTTTTGATTCCTCCAGATAGTGCTACGTCCAAGAAAGTGACGTTATTTGCCGTATTCTTTGAAGTCAACGCGCCGCGACCTGCCGCATCACGATGAGAATATAGGCCGATATGATCGCAGCCATGAAACACCAAACCGACGTGAAGGCGTATTGCGCGAATAGAAAACCGATGATCACCGAGAGGGTGATCAGCACGCCGAAGGTCCGAATGGATCTCTTGGAGGACAACAGCAAAGGGATGCAGACAATGCCCGCATAAACGACGCGCAGCACGGCCTGAGGTAAGATACCGTCCCAGATCAGGTGGGAGTTATAGTCGATAGAATGCCGCTCAAGTGTGAGTGGAACCCAATCTGGGTTCACCAGCAAGGGGAGATAGAGCGACAGCCCCAAGGCGCCGCCAAAAACCGTCAAACCCAGAAACATCGTTCTGCGATTGCTGCGCGGTTCGACCATCGAGGTCGAAAACGGGCCTAGAAACGGCCATACCAAATAGGCAAAGAACAAGAACCCTAAGGCCAGTGTGTGTGATTGTTGCGCGTTTCCATTGCCGATCGCCATCCAAAGGCCGCCTTCGAAGGCTTGTTGCACGCCAAACAAAAGCGGAAATAACGCAAATCCCAGAAATCGGCGGTCATTTTGCAGCGCGGTTTTGACTGTATAAATGCCGACCGGTGTTAGGACGACGGCTGTCGTGAAACTGGCTGAAGCGGAAAAGCACATGAGGCGGCTCCTTAAGCAGTTTGCGGTATCTACCAAAATGCTAGGGGGCGCTGGACGGATGGCAAGCAACTTTGCGTGCGCAGGGGTGGGACGCCGCCAATCGTGGCGGCGTCCCCATAAGACGTTAACCTGCGTCGCGGATTTGTTCGACGATTTGCACCATTTGGTCGAATGGCACATAGCCGCGCAGCATTTGATCTTGGACGACAAAGGTTGGCGTGCCGCTGATCTGCATGGCTTGGCCCAAGAGACGGTTGTCGTTGATGACCTTGGCGACTTCGGCGCCTTCCATTTCAACGGTGATCGCGGCAGTATCGAGATCAAGGCTCTCGCCGAGTTTGGTCAGCATGTCAGGTGTGATGTCGCCGCGGAATTCCATGAGGGTGTTGTGCACGGTCTCATAAGCCTCGTCGCCTGCAACCAATTTCGTGGCGATGGCGAATTGTGCGGCCAGCATGGATTGGTCGCCCAAGATCGGGAACTCTTTCACGATATAACGGATATTACCGTCTGTTGTCAGCAGGTGTGCGACCTCTGGATAGGCCTTTTTGCAGTAGCCGCATTTGTAATCCATGAACTCGACGATGATGATGTCGCCCTCAAGATTGCCGCCAACCCATGAATTTGGGTCGTCATGCAATTGTCCTGCGTGGTTCTGAGCAAGAGTGACATCGTTATTGGCCTTGGCCGCCTGATCGCGCTGTTCCAAGACGGCGACGGCTTCCATGATGACTTCGGGGTTTTCCATCAGATAGGCGCGGACTTCTGCACGAAATGCTGTGCGCTCGGCGTCTGACATGGCCTCTTGGGCAAGTGCGGGTGTGGCCAAGGACATGGCGACAAGAAGGGCTACTGACTTCATAGTGGTCTCTTTCATCTGCAAATTTCCCAGATGCAGATCACATCTGCGCGGGGCTGCCAAGGTCGGATGTTGACGCGCCCCTATGGCAAGAGGCACAAGTGTCAAAACTTATAAGAGGCAGTGCATGAAACATTCAACCCGTGGCGACGTTGATCCCTTTATTGTGATGGATGTGATGGAGGCAGCCCGCAAGGCGGAGGCTGCTGGGCGTCATATCATTCATATGGAAGTGGGACAGCCAGGAACGGGTGCGCCTGAGGGCGCGCGTGCGGCATTGGCGGACCAATTGGCGGAGCCGTTGGGCTATACCGTTGGTTTGGGCCTACCTGCGCTCAGGGCGCGGATTGCCCAGCATTATATGGAAGTTTACGGGCTGGAAGTCGATCCCGCCCGCGTTGTTATTACGTCGGGCGCGTCAGGTGCGTTCTTGCTCGCGTTTTCGGCGCTTTTTGACAATGACGAACGGGTTGGTTTGGGCCTGCCGTGTTATCCGTCGTATCGCCAGATTCTCAAGGCGGTGGGGTTGAAGGCAGTTGAGATGCCGACGACTGCCGCTGGCCGTTATCAGCCGCAGCCGAGTGACGTTGCGGATTTTGATCTGGACGGGTTGATTGTCGCCTCGCCTGCGAACCCGACGGGTACGATGTTGACGCGAGCTGAGTTGAAGGCGCTGGCGGATGCATGTGCGGCCAAGGGTGCGGCGTTTATTTCGGACGAGATTTATCACGGGATTTCCTATGATAAAGAGACGGTTACGGCGCTTTCTGTCACGGATGATGTCTATGTCATCAACTCGTTTTCAAAGTATTTCTCGATGACGGGGTGGCGTGTGGGCTGGATGGTTGTGCCTGCCGATCATGTGCGCCGTGTGGAGCGGTTGGCGCAAAATATGTTTATCTGCGCGCCGCATGCGTCTCAGGCATTGGCGTTGGCGGCGTTTGATTGCAAAGAGGAATTGGACAGCCATTTGGCGGTTTATGCGGCCAATCGCGACCTGATGGTTGCGGGGCTGACTAAGGCGGGTTTGGGCAAATTTGCGCCGCCTGATGGCGCGTTTTATGTCTATGTGGATGTGTCGGATTATACGAACGATGCGCTCGCGTTTTCCGCCGAGATTTTGGAAAAGGCAGGGGTTGCCGTGACACCGGGATTGGATTTTGACCCTGCCAATGGGCATAAATGGCTGCGGTTGTCTTATGCGCGCTCTACGGCGGATATTACCGAAGGGGTCGCGAGATTGACGACCTTTATGAAAGGGCGCACGTGATGTTGCGATTGATCGCGCTACTGATTTTCTGTGCCTCTGGAGTGTCGGCGCAAGAGTTTAGCGCCTTGGCGCGTTTGGACGTGGCCCAAAGCCAATTGCGCGATGATGGGCCTAATCTGGTGATTGATTTGCGCCTGACCCAACCTGTGCCGTACCGCGTTTATACGCTGGATGAGCCACGCCGCTTGGTCATTGATTTTCGCGAGGTGGATTTTACGGGAGCGAGCCGTGAGGGGCTGTTGAATGCCGATGCCGCGACTGATCTGCGGTTTGGCCCATTGCGCTCCGGTTGGTCGCGGATGGTGGTTGATCTGGCGGGGCCGCTGGCGGTGTCCGAGGCCGGGATGCAAGTCGAGACTGGATCAGGGGCCGCGCAATTGCATATCGTGTTGAAACCCGTCGAAGCCGCTGATTTTGCAAGCAACGCAGGTGCGCCGCCAGAGGCGGGTTGGGAAGAGTTGGCCCGTGTTGATAGCACTGTCGCGGCCCCAGCGGTTGATGATGGCCCGATGATAGTGGTCATTGATGCGGGCCATGGCGGCATTGATCCGGGTGCCGAGCGCGGCGGTGTGCGCGAAGCCGATGTGATGTTGTCGCTGGCCATTGAGGTGGCTGACGCGATCAACCGCACAGGACAGATGCGCGCCGTGATGACGCGTGACGCGGATTTCTTTGTGCCGCTGGAAGAACGGATGACGATTGCACGTGCGGCGGGTGCGGCTGTTTTTGTGTCGCTGCATGCGGATGCATTGGAAGAGGGCGGCGCACAGGGTGCGTCTGTCTATACGCTGTCTGCTGAGGCGCTTGATGATGCCTCAGAGCGTATGGCGGAGCGTCATGAGCGGGGGGATTTGCTGGCGGGGCTCGACCTGAAGGGGCAAGATGACCGTATTGCGACAGTTTTGATGGATTTGGCGCGTCTCGAAACGGGGCCTGCGAGCGATAGATTGGCGGATGCGATTGTCACTGGCTTACGGTCCGCAGGGGTGCGGTTGAACGGCAAACCACGGCGTAAGGATAAGCTTGCGGTGCTCAATGCCCCTGACTTTGCCAGCGTTTTGGTTGAAATCGGGTTCTTGTCGTCCGACACCGATCGCGCAAACCTGAGCAGCTCGGCGACGCGTGCGCCGATGGTGCGTGGAATCGTGGCGGCACTGCTTGCTTGGGCGCAAGATGAGGCCGCACGTGCCCCTTTGATCCGCCAATAGGGCGGCCTGCACAAAAAGTGATGATGATACAGGCGAATTCGCGCCAAAAATGGCGTTTGCGGTTTTGACCAATTGAACTACTACCCCTATAAGCCAATCATCTTATGAGGGGTCAGCGCCTTGGTTCGCTTTATCTTGTCTTTCTTCGGCGGTATCTTTTCGATGCTGACACTCGGCCTTGCCATGATGGCGCTGACGCTGGGCGCTATTTTCTATATGTATGGCCGCGACTTGCCGTCTTATGATGTGTTGTCACAATATGCGCCAAAGACCATCAGTCGGATTTATTCGAGTGAAGGCCGGATTATCGACGAATTCGCATCCGAGCGCCGCTTGTTCACGCCGTCCGAGGAAATCCCGGACATCGTAAAACAGGCGTTTATTTCGGCGGAAGACAAGAACTTCTATTCCCACCCGGGGTATGATTTGCGCGGTATGGCTGCGGCATTTGTCGATGCGGTGAAATCACGGGGCGCGGATTTGCGTGGTGCGTCCACGATTACCCAGCAGGTGACAAAGAACTTCCTTTTGGACGGATCGCGCACAGCGGAACGGAAAATTCAGGAATTGATCTTGGCGCCGCGCCTAGAGGCGTCTTTGGGTAAAGAGGGGGTTCTTGAGCTTTACCTCAATGAGATTGATCTTGGTGTGCGCTCTTTTGGTGTGACGGCTGCTGCGCAAAGTTACTTTAACAAGTCATTGTCAGAGTTGTCGCCCGCAGAGGCCGCGTTTTTGGCTGTGCATCCAAAGGCACCTTATAGCTATCACCCTGTGAAAAACCGCGAAGCCGCACTCGCACGTCGCGACTTTATTTTGCGCGAGATGTTCGAGAACGGGTATATCGATCAGGCTGCTTATCAGGAGGCGTTGAACGATCCTTTGCGCACGGTTCAGAACGGCGATTTTCCTGCGTTTTCAAGCGAACGTCCGCCGCGTGATTATTTCACGGACGAAATCCGGCGCCAGTTGAGCCAAAACTTTGGGGAGGAAGAATTCTTCTCTGGTGGTCTGTCGATCCGCGCGACGATTGACCCTGATATGCAGGTCGAAGCGGCCCATGCTTTGCAACGTGCGCTCGAGCAATATGACCGTGGTATCGGCCGTTGGCGTGGCACTGGTAAAACGATTGCCCCAGAGGGATTGGCGACGGAAGACCAGTGGCGTGCGGCGTTGAGCAATACGATCGTTGCCCGCGATGTAACCTTGGAAAACAAGTGGTATCCTGCTGTTGTCCTTGGGATAGCAGATGGTGAAATGCGTATTGGCATCGAGGATGTCATCGCGACAGAGGCCGAGCCTCAGGTTATTCCAGCGAAAGATATTGACTGGATCAGGGGCGGTTTTACCGACAACTTTGAAGTTGGTGACGTGGTGCATGTGCGCCGTATGACGACAGATGCGGATGGCACATTCATTCGTTGGACTTTGCGTCAAGTGCCAGAAGTGCAGGGCGGTTTCATGGCAATGGACGTCAACACAGGCCGTGTGATCGCGATGCAGGGCGGGTTCTCTTATCAGAACTCGGTCTTTAACCGCGCCACCCAAGCCCAACGTCAGCCCGGTTCGTCGTTCAAGCCGTTTGTCTATGCGGCAGCCCTTGATAGTGGCTATTCGCCTGCGACAATCGTGGTCGACGCGCCGATTGAGATCAACACGCCGCAGGGTGTGTGGCGTCCGCAGAACTCTTCTAACCAGTTTTACGGCCCAACCCCGTTGCGCACAGGGATCGAGCAATCGCGGAACCTGATGACCATTCGTTTGGCGAAAGAAATTGGCATGGATGTTGTTGGTGCCTATGCCGAGAAATTTGGTGTTTATCAAAAACTGCAGCCAGTTTTGGCCAACGCTTTGGGGAGCCAAGAAACCACATTGTTCAAGATGGTTGCCGCTTATGCGATGTTTGCCAATGGCGGCGAGCGCGTGGAACCGACGCTCGTGGACCGCGTGCAGGATCGTTACGGCAAGACGGTTTATCGTCACGACGAGCGTATCTGTGAGGACTGTTCCGATTTGAACCTGCCGCTTGGTCAGGCGCCGCGTATCAGTTCGACCCGCGAACGCGTGATGAACGAAATCACCGCTTATCAGCTGACCTCTATGATGGAGGGCGTGGTACAACGAGGTTCTGCCAGCAAGACCGTGAACTTGCCTGTGCCCATCGCAGGTAAGACAGGGACAACAAACGACGCAAAAGACGTGTGGTTTATTGGCTTTTCCTCCAACATCGTTGCGGGCTGCTACATCGGTTATGACAATCCGCGTTCTTTGGGTGAAGGCGCCTATGGCGGCGGCATGTGTGGCCCTGTGTTCAACCAGTTTATGACACAAGCGATCAAGACCTATGGCGGCGGTAAGTTCAACGTGCCCAGCGACTGTCAGTTCATCAAGATTGGCCGTTTCAGTGGTGCGCGTTTGCCTGACAGTGCCAGCGGCGATAACGTCATTGCCGAATGTTTCCGTCCGGGCGAAGAGCCAGTGTTTGGTATCACGTTTGACGGTGGTTTTGGCATGGCGGCTGACTTGCCATTGTTTGATGTTGTGCCGCGCGCGACTCGCTCTGTGAAATCTTCTTCTGGTGGCACGGCGCAAGTTGGACCAAAGGCTTCGTTCGGTTTGCTTTCCTCGGGTGGCCTTTACTAACAACGCTTGGTATGACCCAACAACTTCACTGACTTCATTAGGTGCCCCATGCGCGCAGATACCCAAAACTCCGTTGACGCGATTGAAAAGTCGCTGGCCCTGCTGGCGCAGCGTTTGAATTATGAAACCGCACCGTATCGGTTAGAGGAATTCAATGCCCGCGTTGAAGATCCAACCCTGTGGGACGATCCAGAGGCCGCCCAAAAGCTGATGCGTGATCGGCAGATGTTGGTAGATGCTGTGGCTGCCTATGAGAGTATTCGTCAGGAGTTGGCCGATAATATCGAGCTGATTGAACTGGGCGAAATGGAAAATGATGCCGAGATTGTCACCGAGGCTGAAACGGCCTTGAAGAAGCTTGAGAAAGTGGCTGCCGCCAAAGAGCTTGAAGCGCTTTTGGATGGCGAGGCTGACGCCAACGATACGTTCCTTGAAATTAACTCTGGCGCGGGTGGTACAGAATCGTGCGACTGGGCCAATATGCTCGCGCGGATGTATGTCCGTTGGGCCGAGAAAAAGGGATATAAGGTCGAGTTGCAGGCCGAGAGCCCGGGCGAAGAGGCGGGGATCAAATCTGCTGCTTATAAGATTTCAGGTCTGAACGCTTATGGTTGGTTGAAGTCTGAGAGCGGCGTGCACCGTTTGGTCCGCATTTCGCCGTTTGATAGTGCCGCCAAGCGCCACACCTCTTTCACGTCCGTGAAGGTTTACCCTGTGGTTGATGACAACATCGACATTCAGGTCGAGGCCAAGGATATTCGTTTGGACACTTACCGCTCGTCGGGCGCTGGTGGCCAGCACGTGAACACAACCGATTCTGCGGTGCGGATTACCCACTTCCCGACGGGTATCGTTGTGACCTCTTCCGAGAAGTCGCAGCACCAGAACCGCGATATTTGTATGAAGGCGCTGAAATCGCGTTTGTATCAGATGGAACTCGATAAGCGTTCTGCCATCGTGAACGACGTGCATGAAAATGCGGGCGATGCGGGCTGGGGCAACCAGATCCGTAGTTATGTTTTGCAGCCTTACCAGATGGTCAAAGACCTGCGCACCCAATACGAGACTTCCGACACAAAAGGTGTTTTGGACGGTGATCTTGATGGCTTCATGGCGGCGACATTGGCTTTGGCTGTGTCGGGCAAATCTCGTGCGGATGCGCAGGGCGAATAGGGCTTGCCAGACCGGCCGTCTCACGGTTTCCTGTGGGCATGGACGATATACTCAAATTAGACGCGACCGTTTTGGCGGGCCGTATTGCGGATGGTACATTGACGGCTGAGGCCTTGATGATCGCCACACTTGATCATGTGGATGCGGTGAACCCTGCGCTCAATGCGATTGTGAGCCGTGTGGATCGCGAGACGTTGCTGGCCCAAGCCCGCGCTGCTGATGCGGGGCCGCGCAAAGGCCCGTTGCATGGGTTGCCGATTGCGGTGAAGGATTTGGCCGATGTTGCGGGCATCCCGACGTCGATGGGCTGTGCGGCCTTGGCAGGGATGGTTCCGAGAACTTCGGACGTGATGGTTCAGCGCATGATTGATGCGGGCGCGATTGTCATCGGAAAGACCAATACGCCAGAGTTTGGCCTTGGCTCGCATACCTATAACCCTGTGTTTGGCGCGACCCGCAATGCGATTGACTCGAGCCGTAGTGCTGGCGGGTCAAGTGGTGGTGCGGCTTTAGCTTTGGCGGCGCGCATGACGTCGATCGCGGATGGGTCGGATATGATGGGCAGTCTGCGGAACCCTGCGGGCTGGAACGAGATTTACGGGTTGCGCCCGACGTGGGGCGCGGTGCCGTCTGAACCTAAGGGCGATACGTTTCTGCACCAGCTTTCCACCGGCGGGCCGATGGCGCGCAGCCCTGCGGATTTAGCGCTTTTGCTTGATGTACAGGCGGGGCGCGATCCGCGCCAACCGCATTCGCTGAACCATACGCCCGTCGCTGGTCGCTTGGATGCGGATGTGTCAGGGCGCAAGATTGCGTGGCTGGGCGATTGGTCTGGGGCCTATCCGATGGAGGCGGGGGTGATGGATCATGCCGCTGCCGCCGTTGCGCGGCTTGGAGCGATGGGCTGTGTCGTTGAGGCCGTGTCTGCGCCGTTTAAGGCGGCGGATATTTGGGAGGCTTGGATCACGTTGCGGTCGTGGTCGGTGTCGGTGGGGCTTGGGGCGCTCTATGACAACGCAGGCATGCGGGCCAAGTTGAAGCCAGAAGCGATTTGGGAGATCGAGCGGGGCAGGGCATTGACCCTCGCGCAGGTGCAGGCCGCGAGTGTGATCCGTTCACGCTGGTTCGAGAAAGCGGCATCGCTGTTTGAGACTTATGACGCTTTTGTGCTGCCCACAGCGCAATGCTATCCGTTCCCCGTAGAATGGGATTGGCCACGCGAAATCGCAGGCGTGAAGATGGATACCTATCATCGCTGGATGGAAGTTGTGGTGCCCGTCAGCCTGATCGGTTTGCCGTGTTTGGCGGTGCCTGCGGGGCTGGGCGCCAATGGTTTGCCGATGGGCCTACAGATCGCTGGGCCGCGTGGGGCGGATTTGGCGCTGCTACAATTGGGTCAGGCGTGGCATCAACAGCTGACATGAAAAAGGGCGCTCTGAGATAGCTCAGGCGCCCTAGATCGTATCAAAATAAGTCCCTTAGGACTTTGTGTCTGTCACTGGCATCTTGGCTTTGCCGCCAACACCAGTTGTCAGAGGATCGTCCTGACGCTGAACGGAACCCTCAAAGTGGGCGCCAGATTCGATTGCGATTGTCTTGTGGATGATGTCACCCTCAACACGCGCAGATGAAGTCAGGCGCACCTTAAGGCCACGCACACGACCAATTACGCGGCCATTCACGACAACATCGTCAGCGATAACTTCGCCCTTAACAGTGGCGCCTTCGCCGACCGTAAGCAGATGCGCACGAATGTCGCCGTCCACTTGGCCTTCAATCAGGATATCGCCAGTTGTTTTAAGGTTACCTGTGATCAACAGATCAGAGGAAAGCACGGATGCTGCAGGCTTCGCTTTTGGTGCGGAAGCCTTGAAATCTGGGGCAGGTGTCGTTGGTGCCGCCGCAGGCATTTTTGGTGCTTCGTCGGCCTTTGGGCCGGGCTCATTGATTTTGGATTTAGAAAACATCTTGTCCAGCTCTTATGTAAATCATTGGGTTAACGGGAGCGCCACCGACGCGAACCTCGTAGTGAAGGTGAGGTCCGGTGGACCGGCCTGAGTTGCCCATATCACCAATTCGCTGTCCGCGCGAGACCCTTTGGCCCACAGAAACGCGCATTGCGTTCAAATGTGCGTAACGTGTCTCGATTCCGAACTCGTGTTGGATCTTAATGAGGCGACCATAGCCAGACGCCCAGCCTGCGTGAACAACCACGCCGTCTGCGGTTGCGTAGATTGGGGTGCCTACGGGACCAGCAAAATCTGTACCCGCGTGAAGGCGTCCCCAACGTTGGCCGAAGCCTGATGTGAAACGGAAATTACTCTTTACTGGAATGTCGAAAGGCGCACGTTCTGCCGCGATGCGGTAAAGGTTGATGCGGTCCATACGGTCAAGAATGCCGTTGGCACGTGCCGCATCTGGATCAGGCGCACCACCTTTGGTGGAGAATTGCAGCGGTGTCAGCGGACCACCTGTGCCAGAGTAGCCACGGCGCACAGCCGACAGCAGTGTGTCTGGGTTTAGGCCTGCTTGGCGGAACATTTTGTCGAGAGGCTCTACAGAAACCATCATCGCTTCTTCCAATTGGCGGAAGATTTCGTCGTTTTTCTCTTCTTGCAAGCGCAGTTGTAGTTCAACCTCGGAGGCGTGATCGAGGGCGAATGCGGCGTCAGCGGCAATCAGATCACGTTCGGCGGCCGTTTCGCGCAGGGCTTGGGATAGCAGATCAACGGTACCAGAGATTTCGTCGCTCATGGCAGCGGCAGTTGTTGTGATGCCGTCAGCGGAAAGGGCTGCAACCTGATCGCGGGCTTCTTCGCGGGCCTTCATGGTGTCGCGCAGTGTGGATTGCACGACCTCAAGGCCCGTTTCCAATTCGCGACGCTTGTCTTCTGTGTTCAACAGTTCTGACTGCATGATCGAAATCTGCTCTAGCGCGGAGGTAAAGCGGCTCTGCGCTGCGACGGCCTCTTCGGCGCGTACGTCCCGTTCTGTTGAGAGCGAGTTGAGACGCTGCTCATAAATCATTTGATCGCGTTGGGCTTGGGCGCGGAAGTTGCCAGCGCCGATACTATCCATCAATAAAATCGCGGTGGCGATAATGGTCCAACCGACCAGAATTGTGCAACCCGTCCACGCGACCAATTGCGATTCCGCAGTCAGACGGATGAAGCGTGTTTCGCTATCCGAGCGCAAAAACAGGCGCTTTTCAGGAAAACGGCCCTCAAGCCACCCGTGAATTCGTTTGGTGATGCGTGATCGCAATGTTGTCGTCCTTGTCCCGTCCCAGTTAACGACGGGTCCCTACACCCTTCTTGCCGTCCTGCAGGTGTTAGACAGCTTAGACCAATCCCGCAACGTTTTTGGTCCGCGTTTTGTGGTTTTTTGAGAAAAAGTAGGGCCTTAGGCGGCATTCTGCCGACCTTTGCAGTTATTTCTGCTTATTTTCTGCAACGAGGGGCCAATAGAAGTCTGGCGGAATTCCGGCTTCGGCACGTTTTTCCTCGTTAAACGGCGGTCTGAGCGCCCCGTGGAAATAGCGTCCAACCAACTCATGAAAGACAACTTTTGGGTCTAAGTCATGGCGTCCACACAAGAAATTGAACCACTTGGAGCCGTAGGACACATGGTGGACCTCTTCGGCGTAGATGACTTCGAGGGCTTCGACGGCGCCTTTGTCTTTGGCGTTCTGAAAGACTTTGACCATATTGGGTGTCACATCGAGGCCGCGCGCCTCTAGGACCATGGGGACCACCGCCAATCGGCCCAAAAGGTCGTGGGCGGTAATTTCAGCCGACTGCCACATGCCTGCGTGGGCGTCCAATGCGCCGTAATGGCTGCCCCGCGTTTCAAGACAGTCGCACATCAGATTGAAATGTTTAGATTCTTCATCTGCGGATTTGACCCAATCGTCGTAAAAACCAATTGGCATTGGTGTGTCGGCAAAACGGGCAATGATATCCCAATGAAGATCGACGGCATTCAGTTCGATATGGGCGACGGCATGCAATATTGCGATGCGGCCTTCCTCAGACCCAGGTTTTCGGCTGGGCACATCGCGTGGGTCTAGCAGCGCGGGCGTCGCAGGGCGTGCAGGTTGATCGGGTGGGGCCACGTTGCCGATTACGACATCTTCGCCATTGGCGCGGGCAGCTTGCCATTGAGCCGCATAGCTGCGTGACAGTGCCGCTTTGGCGCGACCATCGGCGGTGGTAAGCACGTCGACGGCCATTTGTGTCAGTGTTTTCATAAGATTAGGATTGTTCGCGCAGGGCATTCAGCACCGCCTCGACGTGATCCGGAACTTTGACCTTGCGCCAGATTTGCGCGATCTTGCCATCAGGGCCGATCAGATAAGTTGCGCGTTCGATGCCCATGTAGGTCTTGCCATACATCGATTTTTCGACCCAAACGCCGTAGTTTTCGCAAATATTGCCGTCTTCGTCAGAGATCAGCGGGATGCCAAGATCGTATTTGGCCACGAATTTGTCGTGCTTTTTGACGGGATCTTTCGACACGCCGATGACAGTGGCACCCAAGGCTGCAAAATCGGCTGCCGCTTCTGTGAAGCCAATCGCTTCTTTCGTGCATCCGGGAGTGTCGTCTTTGGGGTAGAAATAAAGGACAACGGGTCTGCCCGCATGATCCGCAAGAGAAATAGTGCCGCCACCGTCGCGTGGCGCTGCAAAATCTGGTGCATGATCGCCGATTTTGAGTGTGTCCATGTCAATAATCCCCGTTGATTAAGTTTGTTGGTTTTGTTTTAGCCCAAGTCAGGCAAAGATAAAGGGGAGACAATCGGGCAGGCCATGGAAGAAGACGCAAAAGACGACACACCTCAGCCAAGAAAGCGGAGCCTTTGGTGGCACCTTTGGCATGTCTTGCGCACAGTTTCTCTGATTGCACTGCTGCCTGTGATCTTTTTTGTGGCTTTCGCTGTCTTGACGGTCAACCAAGATATCGACGCGCCGGAATGGCTGACGTCAAAGATTGAGACCCGCGCAGGTGAAGCGCTGCGTGGCGGTAGTCTAGAATTTGGTAATATTTACATCAATATAGGTCGCGATCTTCATCCGCGTGTGCGTTTGGTTGATACGGTCGTGCGCGATGCAAACGGGTCACTTTTGGCGCGGGTATCTCAGGTGTCGGGTGTGATTTCGCCGCGCGGTGTTTTCTTTGAGGGCGCGGTCCTGATGCAAAATATCGAGTTGAGCGGTGCGCAGATCAACCTTGCCCGGGCGGCAGATGGCACAGTTTCATTGGCTTTTGGTGGTGAAAGCAGTGCGAAAAGCGCGTCCACATTCACCGAATTGCTCGACCAGAGCGACCAGATATTCGAGCAACCCGCATTGGCGGCCTTGGAAACGGTGTCGGCGACGGGGGTGGTCATTAATTATGCCGATGCGCGGGCCAAGCGGAGTTGGACTGTTGATGGCGGGCTGATTGATCTTGATCTGCGCGATGAAATGACTGTTTTGCGCGGTGATTTCAACGTGTTGTCGGGCGGGACAGAGCTAATGCGTCTGACGGTGAACTATGAAAGCCCGCGTGGATCACGTGCTTCGGTCATGTCGGCTGCGGTAACAAATGCGCGCGCGCGTGATATCGCGACACAGTCACCTGCCTTGCAGTTTCTGGCTGAGATCGATGCGCCAATCACGGCGGCCTTGCGAACCAGCTTGGATAGCGCGGGCAAGATTGGCCCCTTAAGTGCGACGCTGGAATTGGGGCAGGGTGCGTTGCAGCCCAACGCCGCGACCGCCCCGATTTCGTTTGATGAGGCCAAGGCATATTTGACTTATGAGCCCGACAGCCAGTTGATCAAGTTTGACCATGTTGAATGGACGTCTGAGCAGGCGACGGTCACCGCGACAGGCCGCGCTTACTTGCGTGACCTTGAGGATGGGGTGCCGCAAGCGCTTGTCGCGCAGTTTTCCGCACCCAACGCACGGCTGGCTGTCTCGACGTTTTATCCAGAGGGCTTAGACCTACCGCCTGTGACGATTGATGCACGTTTACGGTTTCGGCCATTTTCCATTGAAGTCGGACAGTTGGCATTGGTGGATGGTGATACCCATTTGGCTGTCTCGGGTAAGTTTTCAGCCACCGATGCGGGCTGGGATGTCGCGATTAACGGGGATGTGGATCAGATCGCGCCAGAACGCCTCGTGGCATTGTGGCCTGCGACGGTGAAGCCGAAAACGCGGGCTTGGTTGGCGGACAATGTTACGGGCGGCCGATTGCTTGATACGACGTTTTCGGTACGTGCCGCTGCGGGGACGGCGCCCATAGTCGCGGCGCGTTACGAATTCGCGGACGCCTCCCTGCGATTTTTGCGCATAATGCCGTTGCTCGAGCGGGCTGCAGGGGTTGGATTTTTACAAGACCATCAGATGATTGTGTCGCTGGATCGTGGTGTGGTCTCTGCGCCGCAAGGCGGGCTGGTGAATGCGGCGGGCACGTCTTTTGTCATCTTGGATACACGGATCAAAGGCGGTGACGGGCAGGTTTCCTTGGCGCTAGATGGCTCGATTACGGCGCTGATGTCATTGCTCGATGTGGAGCCGCTCAGGCTGATTTCAAAGGCGGGGCAATCGGTGACGCTGGCGGACGGTCGCGGATCGGTTTCGGGGTCGCTCCAGTTTCCACTGCGTAAGGGTGTGCCGCCCAACCAGATCAAGTTTGATGTCGGAGCAATCCTGCGCGATGTCCGCAGCGAGACATTGATCAAGGATCGGGATTTGCGGGCATCAAGGCTCGCGTTGGCGGCTGACAATGCGGGGCTTCAAATTTCGGGGCCTGTGACGCTCGATGGGATCGCGGCAAATGGGAGTTGGAACCAGCGGTTTGGTGCGGCGGGCCGAGGGCGCAGTCAAGTGGTGGCCGACATGGCATTGTCGCAGGCTACTTTGGACACGTTTAAAATCGCCTTGCCGCCGAATACGGTTTCGGGTGCAGGCCGCGCAGATATCACGATTGATTTGGTGCGCGGGCAGGCGCCTGCATTTAAGCTAACCTCGGCGCTACGCGGCATTGGTGTCGCAATACCCGCGATTGGCTGGCGAAAGGCGCAGAATGCGCAAGGCGCTTTGACCGTTGAGGGGAGCCTTGGACCGATTCCGCGCGTTGATCTGCTAGAGCTGAGCGGCGGCGGATTGAGCGCCAAGGGTGAAATTATCTTAAACGATCAAGCTGCACTGGATCAGGCGCGATTTAGCCAAGTGCGGATCGGCAATTGGCTTAATGCACCAGTGATCCTGCGCGGACGTGGTAAGGGGCAGCCTGTTGGCGTGCTCATTGGTGGCGGCACGATTGATTTAAGAGGCGCGTCGTTTGGGGCGAATGGCGGCGAGGCGGGGCCGATGAGCCTGTCGCTCGACCGTTTGCAGATTACGGAAGGGATTTCGCTGACGGATTTCTCTGGGGATTTTACAGGGAGGGGCGGATTTGCGGGCGAGTTTACGGGCCTGTTGAATGGTGGCCCTGCGGTGCGAGGCACTGTGGCACCCCAGCGCGGGCGTTCGGCCATCCGTGTGCGCAGCGATGACGCGGGCGGTGTGGCGGCGGCGGCGGGGCTGATCAAATCCGCGACCAGTGGGACGCTTGATCTGACGCTGATGCCTGCATCTGGGGCGGGTTCGTTTGACGGTGATGTGACAATTCGCGGTTTGCGGATTGGCGATGCGCCGACAATGGCCGCTTTGCTGGATGCGATCAGTGTCGCGGGTTTGCTGCGGCAATTGGATGGGCAGGGGCTCGCTTTTGATGAGGTTGATGCAAAGTTCCGCCTGACCCCAAGCCAAGTTATCTTAACGCAAGCGAGTGCCGTCGGGCCAGGGCTTGGCATTTCCTTGGATGGAATTTACACGCTCGCCTCTAAACAGATCGATTTTCAAGGGATTATTTCGCCGCTTTACCTGCTGAACGGCATTGGATCGTTTCTGACACGCAAGGGCGAGGGCTTGATTGGGTTTAACTTTAACCTGACCGGCTCGGCTGCCTCTCCAAGTGTCAGTGTGAACCCATTGTCCGCGTTTACGCCGGGAATGTTCCGCGAAATTTTCCGCAGGCCGGTGCCAGAGGTGACAGAATGAAGCTATCCGATTTTGACTTTGAATTGCCCGAAGCATTGATCGCGGTGCGCCCCGCCAAACCGCGCACTTCGGCCAAGCTGTTGGTGGCGCAGGGTGACCAGATTTTTGACCATACCGTCGCCGATTTGCCGTCGTTTTTGCGCAAAGGGGATGTGCTGGTTCTCAATGATACCAAGGTTATTCCTGCGCGGTTAAATGGTCTGCGCCACCGTGATGGGGAGTTCGGCCTAACGGCGGCTAAGATCGAAGTGACCCTGCTGGACCCGCGCGCCGATGGCACGTGGGGCGCGTTGATTAAGCCGTTGCGTAAGATCAATGATGGCGAGGTGATCGTGTTCTCGGATGCGCTCTCGGCCACGGTTGAGGGGCGTGCAGAGGGGCAGGCGCAGTTACGGTTTAACCTTGTGGGTGACAATTTTGATGCGGCGCTGAATGCGGTGGGTGCGATGCCATTGCCGCCCTATATCGCCGCCAAACGCGCAGCCGATGAGGCCGATAAGACCGATTACCAAACATATTGGGCCAAACATGCGGGTGCTGTCGCGGCACCAACGGCTTCTCTGCATTTTGACGGGCCTCTTCTGGAACAATTGGCGCAGATGGGCGTGGAGTTTGTGCATGTGACGCTGCATGTGGGGGCGGGCACGTTTCTGCCGGTGAAAGTCGACGATATCAGCACCCATAAGATGCACGCGGAATGGGGCGAGGTGACGCCTCAGGCCGCAGCGGCAATTGCCAAGGCCAAGTCCGAAGGGCGGCGGGTCATTCCCGTGGGCACGACGGCATTACGTTTGATTGAAAGTGCGGCCCGTAGCGGTCAGATCGCGCCTTGGTCGGGCGAGACCGACATCTTTATAACACCCGGTTTTCAGTTTCACGTGGCTGATGCGCTGATGACCAATTTTCATCTGCCCAAGTCCACGCTGATGATGCTGGTGTCGGCAATTATGGGCGTTGAGAGGGTGAAAAATATTTACGCCCATGCTATTCACAAAGAATATAGGTTCTTCTCGTATGGAGATGCGTCACTGCTTTTACCCTAAGGGCGAGCGATAGGCGCAAGTCCGCCATGAGGTGTCGTGTGAAGCCTTTTGGTATCGCAGGATTGCTGCTACTGCAGACAAGAAATAAAGTTAAGGACGGCGCGAATGTTACCAGTTTTAAACCGATCATGGGCGCTCTTCCTCGGCATGTTTATGTTGATGGTTGGTAACGGCCTGCAAGGCACGCTTTTGGGTCTGCGCGGTGACCAAGAAGGGTTCAGTACTTTCGCCCTTTCTATCGTCATGTCGGGCTATTTCGTGGGGTTCTTGTTCAGCTCCAAAGTGACCCCAGAATTGATCCGTCGTGTTGGCCACGTGCGCGTTTTTGCAGCACTTGGCTCTACGATTTCGGCGGTGTTGATCATGTATCCAGTCTTGGTTGAGCCATGGGCTTGGACCGTTGGGCGTATCATTATCGGGTTCTGCTTTTGTGGCGTGTATATCACGGCTGAAAGCTGGCTGAACGACGCATCCTCCAACGAGACACGCGGCAAAGCGCTCTCGATCTACATGATGGTCCAGATGGTAGGCATTGTATTTGCTCAATATATTGTCAGCCAAGGCGATGTTGGCGGATTTACACTGTTCATCATTCCGTCGATCCTTGTCTCCATGGCCTTTGCGCCGATTTTGCTGTCGATCAGGCCAACGCCACAGTTTGCACAGACAAAACCGCTGTCGATCAAACGGTTGATTAAGGCATCACCGCTTGGGTGTATGGGGATGTTCTTGCTTGGTGGTGTGTTTGCCTCGCAGTTTGGTATGTCGGCGGTTTACGGCAGCCAAGTGGGCCTGACCGTCGGGCAGATTTCGCTCTTTGTTTCTGCGATTTATATCGCGGCCCTTGTGGCGCAATATCCGATCGGTTGGGCGTCCGATAAGATCGACCGTCGTATCCTGATTTTATGGATTTCGATGATCGGCGGAGCAGGGTCGCTTATCGCCTTTTTCATTCCCGGAAACTTCACGATTATCCTGATCAGTGCTGCCATTTTGGGCGGCACGTCCAACCCGCTTTATGCGCTGCTGATTGCCTATACTAACGACTACCTTGAGCGCGAAGATATGGCGGCTGCCTCTGGTGGGTTACTGTTCATTAACGGGCTTGGCGCGATTGCAGGACCGCTGATTGTTGGTACGATGATGGAAAAGCTGGGCGCGAATGCGTTTTGGTTGTTCACTGGCGTCTTGATGTTCCTTGTCGGTTTCTACGCGATGTACCGGATGACACGCCGGAGCCGCGCTGATCAAGAATTTGAACAGACCACATATACTGCGGTTTCTGCGGCAACTTCGGCCGTTTTGGTTGAGGTCGCGCAAGAGATTTTCGTCGAGGAAGAGATCGCCGAGGAGAAAGAAGCCAACGACTCAGCGGTTTAATAAAGCGGGAGAAACAGCATGGATGTATTTCCGAAAAACGTGACCGATATTTTGTCGTTCTGGCGCGACGAGGTTGGGCCGGACGGCTGGTATCGTGGCGACGCTGCGCTTGATCAGCAAATCAGGGATCGGTTTGCTGACGTCTGGAACGAAAGTCAGGACGGATCGTTCGGACTTTGGCTGACCGATCCCGCCGGCTGCTTGGCCTATGTGCTTTTGACGGATCAGTTTCCGCGCAATATGTTTCGCGATACGGCAAAGGCATTTGCGACAGACGCCAGTGCGCGTGCGGCGGCTTATGGTGCCATAGAAAAGGACTGGGATTTGGAATTACCAGAACCAGAACGGTCGTTTTTCTATTTGCCGATGATGCATTCCGAAGATTTGGCAGACCAAGAACGTGGCATTGCATTGATTGCAGAACGGTTGCCAACGACTGGCGCAGGCACGCTTGAACACGCAAAAGTTCATTGCGAGATCATCCGTGAATTTGATCGCTTTCCTTATCGTAACAACGCGTTAGGGCGCGAAATGACAGCGGCGGAACAGGACTTTTTAGATGCGGGCGGCTATGGTGGCGCGTTTCGTCGTAGCCAAGATATCGGTTGAATTGCAGCAGCGAGATAACTGCCATGCCCCAAGGTCACTAGAGGTCTCTCGAAATATAGTTTAACATCAAACTATATTGGGAATTGGAGGACCGGAAATGGCCGCGAAGAACTTTGATTTAGTCGTTATTGGTGCAGGCCCGGGTGGCTATGTTGCTGCAATCCGTGGAGCCCAATTGGGTATGAACGTCGCGATTGTGGAACGTGAGAATTTGGGCGGTATCTGCCTGAACTGGGGCTGTATTCCGACAAAGGCGTTGCTACGCTCTTCGGAAGTTTTCCACCTGATGCACCGCGCCAAGGAGTTTGGCCTTTTCGTCGAAAAACCGAATTTCGATCTGGGCGAAGTGGTCAAGCGCAGCCGCAAGGTGGCGGGCCAATTGTCTGGTGGCATTGGCCATTTGATGAAGAAAAACAAGATCACGACGATCATGGGCACCGCCAAATTGACCGGCAAGGGCAAGGTTTCTGTCACGACCGAAAAGGGCGTCGAGGAGTTGACGGCCAAGAATATCGTGCTGGCCACCGGCGCACGTGCGCGGGAACTTCCCGGCCTTGAAGCTGATGGCCAAATGGTCTGGACCTACCGCCATGCATTGCAGCCGCCGCATATGCCAAAGAAGCTTTTGGTGATTGGTTCTGGCGCAATCGGCATCGAATTTGCCAGCTTTTACAACACGATGGGCGCTGATACGACTGTCGTTGAGGTCATGGACCGCGTGCTGCCCGTGGAAGATGCCGAGATTTCTGCCTTCGCCAAAAAACAGTTTGTGAAGCAGGGCATGAAGATCATGGAAAAGGCGATGGTCAAGCAGCTTGACCGTGGCAAGGGCACCGTGACCGCGCATATCGAAGTGGGCGGCAAGATTGAAAAGCATGAGTTTGATACGGTGATTTCGGCTGTTGGTATCGTGGGCAACGTTGAAGGCTTGGGTCTTGAGGAACTGGGTGTGAAAATCGATCGCACGCATGTTGTGACGGACGAATATTGCCGCACAGGCGTTGAGGGCCTCTTTGCTATTGGCGATATAGCGGGTGCACCGTGGCTCGCGCATAAGGCGTCGCATGAAGGTGTGATGGTGGCTGAATTGATGGCGGGCATGCACCCCCATGCAGTCAAGCCCGAGAGCATTGCAGGCTGCACATATTGCCATCCACAGGTTGCCTCCGTGGGCTATACCGAGGCGAAAGCCAAGGAATTGGGCTTTGACGTCAAGGTTGGTCGTTTCCCGTTCATTGGCAATGGCAAGGCGATTGCCTTGGGCGAATCCGAGGGCATGATCAAGACCGTGTTTGACGCGAAAACCGGCGAATTGCTGGGTGCGCATATGATTGGTGCGGAAGTGACCGAGCTGATCCAAGGTTATGTGATCGGTCGCCAGTTGGAGACCACAGAAGAAGATTTGATGAACACAGTCTTCCCGCATCCAACGTTATCCGAGATGATGCATGAGAGCGTTCTGGACGCTTACGGCCGCGTTATTCACATGTGATTTGTGTGCACCAAGCGTGCACAGCACATGCACCGAAAGATCAAAAGCCCGTCCTGTCGCAGGGGCGGGCTTTTTTGTGATTAACGTTCGCTTAATGTTCTCTTTCTGCTATGGCAATTCGTAACGTTCGGGTTATGTAAGTCTGGACCATTTGCGGGGGCTGATCAGTGGCTGAGTTGAAGAACATCGAAGTGCGCGGCGCGCGCGAACATAACCTCAAGAATATCGACGTGAATATCCCACGTGACAAACTTGTGGTGATCACAGGGCTGTCTGGTTCGGGGAAGTCTTCGCTTGCCTTTGATACGATCTATGCCGAAGGGCAGCGCCGCTACGTCGAGAGCCTCAGCGCCTATGCGCGTCAGTTCCTCGATATGATGGAAAAGCCTGATGTGGATCATATTTCGGGCCTTTCGCCTGCGATTTCGATTGAGCAGAAGACGACGAGCAAGAACCCGCGTTCTACCGTTGGCACGATCACTGAAATTTACGACTATTTGCGTTTGTTCTTTGCCCGCGTTGGTACGCCCTATTCCCCTGCGACGGGTCTGCCGATTGAGGCGCAGCAAGTGCAGGATATGGTGGACCGTGTGATGACGCTGCCCGAGGGCACGCGTGGCTATCTTTTGGCCCCGATTGTGCGGGACCGTAAGGGCGAGTATCGCAAGGAATTCTTAGAGTTACGCAAGTCTGGCTTTCAGCGTGTAAAGGTAGATGGCACGTTTTACGAGCTGGACGAGCCGCCGACGCTTGATAAGAAACTGCGCCACGATGTTGATGTTGTCGTGGACCGGATTGTGGTCCGTGAGGGCTTGGAAACACGGCTGGCGGATAGTTTCCGCACTGCGCTTGATCTGGCTGACGGGATCACAGTTCTGGAGACCGCACCTGCGGAGGGCGAGCCTGAGCGGTTCACGTTCTCCGAGAAATTCGCCTGTCCTGTCAGTGGCTTTACGATCCCCGAGATTGAGCCGCGCTTGTTTTCGTTTAACGCGCCGTTTGGGGCTTGTCCGAGCTGTGATGGGCTTGGTGTCGAGCTGTTTTTCGACGAAAACTTGGTTGTCCCCGATGTCACGTTGAAGATTGCTGATGGGGCGCTGGCACCGTGGCGAAAGGGGAAATCCCCTTATTTCTTGCAGACGATTGAGGCGATTGCGAAGCATTACGGGTTTAATAAGAACGCCCGTTGGAAGGATCTTGACCCGAAAATCCACGAGGTGTTTTTGCGTGGCTCTGGCAAGGAAGAGATCAAGTTTCGCTACGATGAGGGTGGCCGCGTTTACACAGTTGAGCGTGCCTTTGAGGGCGTGATCCCGAATATGGAGCGGCGTTACCGCGAGACCGATAGCAACTGGATTCGCGAAGAATTTGAAGCGTTCCAGAACAACCGTCACTGTGCTGATTGTGGTGGTTTCCGTTTGCGCCAAGAGGCTTTGGCGGTGCGGATCGGCGAGAAGCACGTGGGCCATGTGGTGCAGCTTTCGATCAAGGAAGCGTACGATTGGTGTTTGGCGGTGCCTGAAAGCCTGAGCAAGCAGAAGAACGAGATCGGTAAGGCGATTTTAAAGGAAATCCGCGAGCGTTTGGGATTCCTGAATAACGTCGGGCTAGAGTATCTGTCGTTGAGCCGTAATTCTGGCACGCTGTCGGGTGGTGAAAGCCAGCGGATCAGACTTGCGAGCCAGATCGGGTCGGGGTTGACGGGGGTACTGTATGTGCTCGACGAGCCGTCGATTGGTTTGCACCAACGCGACAATGACCGCTTGCTGACGACGCTGAAGAACCTGCGCGATCAAGGTAATACCGTGATCGTGGTAGAGCACGACGAGGAAGCCATTCGTGAGGCTGATTATGTGTTTGATATTGGTCCGGGTGCGGGTGTGCATGGTGGTCGTGTCGTGTCTGAAGGCACACCTGAAGAGGTGATGGCCGATCCGAATTCCTTGACAGGTCAGTACCTTACGGGTGCACGGCGCATTGAAATTCCTGCCGTGCGCAGGAAGGCTACGAAGAAGAAGCTGACGGTGGTGAAGGCCACAGGCAACAATTTGCAGAATGTTACCGTTGACTATCCATTGGGGCAATTCGTCTGTGTGACGGGGGTGTCTGGTGGCGGGAAATCGACGCTGACGATTGAAACTTTGTTCAAGAATGCCTCAATGAAGCTGAACGGGGCGCGGCAGACGCCAGCACCTTGTGAGACGATCAAAGGATTCGAGCATCTTGATAAGGTGATCGACATTGATCAGCGCCCCATTGGGCGCACGCCGCGCTCGAACCCTGCGACCTATACGGGGGCGTTTACGCCGATCCGCGATTGGTTTGCGGGGCTGCCTGAATCCAAGGCACGCGGCTATAAACCGGGTCGGTTTAGTTTCAACGTGAAGGGCGGGCGTTGTGAGGCCTGTCAGGGCGACGGCGTCATCAAGATCGAGATGCACTTCTTGCCCGATGTTTATGTGACCTGCGAGACCTGTAAGGGCGCGCGGTATAACCGCGAGACCTTGGAAATTAAGTTTAAGGGTAAATCAATCGCTGATGTGCTTGATATGACTGTCGAGGATGCGCAGGGGTTCTTTACTGCTGTGCCGTCGATCCGCACCAAGATGGACGCGCTGATGCGGGTTGGCTTGGGCTATATCAAGGTCGGCCAACAGGCGACGACGCTGTCTGGTGGCGAGGCGCAGCGGGTGAAGCTGTCGAAGGAACTTGCGCGGCAATCGACGGGTCGCACGCTTTATATCTTGGATGAGCCGACGACGGGTTTGCACTTTGAAGATGTGCGTAAGCTGTTGGAAGTGCTGCATGAATTGGTAGATCAGGGGAACTCGGTTGTTGTGATCGAGCACAACTTGGATGTGGTGAAGACGGCCGATTACATCATAGATATTGGCCCTGAGGGCGGTGATGGCGGTGGTCGGATTGTGGCCACGGGCACGCCTGAAGAGGTCGCTGAAGTGGCCGAGAGCCATACGGGGCGGTATCTGAAACCTATGCTTGAGGCGCAGCGTTAAGGCAAAGATCAAGCAGTCGGGCGAAGTCTGGCTGCTTGAGTGCGTCAAAGTTTGCTGTCAGGGTTTCTATCTCGTTTGCACGTGCGACCCCGAGGACGGGATCAGCGAAAAGGTGGAATTTTTCCGCGATTTCCGCGTCCGAGAGCGGCATGTCGGTGTCGCCGCGCGGGCTTCGAGGGGCGGCGTCAAAGCGGCGTCCGTCGTGCAGGATGATCGAGACCTCGGCCCAGCGTTTTCCCACGCTGATGGCGGTGAGGTGCGGGTCGTCTATCAGGTGAGTCTTTTGGGAAATACGCAATATTTCAGGGTCTTGTAGAGTGTCGGTGGCCAGTTCTGGCACACCAATCTGCCCGCGTACGATCATTGTGGCGACGGGGAATGCAATCGCATAGGCGAATTCGTCGGGCGTTGCGGGGGTTTGGCCTGCAAGCCGTGTGGCCATGTGGAAGGTTTTTATCTCAACGCGAGCGACGTCTTTGTGGGACAGGTTATTGTCGCGCATCAAGTCGCGGGCTGCGTCGATGGAAGGGTGCGCCCAGCGGCAGCAGGGGTAGGGCTTATAATGCGTGTCGGAGGTGATGCGCCATGCGAAGCCGAGGTCGGACCAGAATTCGGGTGCGTCTTCGCAGGTGAGCGCGGGGGCACCAGTGAAGCCTGCTTGAGCGAGGTAGGCGGCGGCGACGCCAGACGGTGCGCCCCAGCCCACACCATCGCGGACCATGGAGGGGTGATCAATACAGCGCATCATTTGGCTGCGTGGACCGTGGTATTCCGCGATTCCCGCAGAATGGCGAATTTCTGCAGCGCAAAGACCCAGCCCGCGCGCATAGGCCGTACCGACGCCAACAGCCGTCCAAGCGCCAGAGGTGTGGTAATCGGCGCAGGTTGCATGTTGGACGAGGCCTGCGCGGTAGCTGACTTCGTAGCCGATAGTGAGGAGCGTTGCGAAGGTGGCACCATTCATCGGCACGGTATCAGCGAGGGCCAGAAGAGCGGGAAATATGGCCGAGCCTGCGTGGCCTTTGCAAGGAGATGTGCCGTCGTGGGCGTCAACGCTGTCGATGGTCATCGCACCCGCCATAGCGGCGGCGGTTGTGCTGACCCGGGTGCCGTTCATCAGGATGCGAGCGGAGGTTTTGCCTGCGCCGCCAATGATGGGTGCGACTTTCACACCGATTTTTGCCATGTCTGTCGTGCTTGCAATCGCCGCTACCCCCATTGTGTCGAGGAACGAGCGGCGCATGGTGCCGAGAACCGCGTCGGGGATGTCTTTGATCGTCAGGTTGGCGGCGAAATCAGCGAAGCTGGCGTCCATTTAGCTGTCCTTACGGCTCCGCGCAGAAAAGCGGGGGAGCATCGCGGAGAAGTCTCGCCCAAGCCCACCTTCGTCTTCAACAAAAGTTTTGTAAAGCGCGGTGGCCGCGGCCCCCATTGGGGTATCGGCGTCAGTGGCCTCGGCGGCCATCTGGCTGAGGCGTAGGTCTTTGAGCATCAATTCAGCGGCGAACCCAGGGGTGTAGTCGTTGTCGGCGGGCGATTTGGGGCCGATATTCGGGGCGGGGCAATAGGCATTCATCGACCAGCTTGCGCCTGAGGATGTGGAGACCACATCAAACATGGCTTGGCGGTCGAGGCCGAGTTTGTCGGCCAGATTGAAGGCCTCGCAGGTGGCGATCATCGTGACGCCAAGGATCATGTTGTTGCAGATTTTCGCGGCTTGGCCGTTGCCTGATGGGCCGCAATGCACGGCTTTTTGGCCCATGATGTCAAAGAGAGCCTTGGCCATAGCGAAACCTGCTTTCGTGCCGCCCGCCATGAAGGTGAGCGTGCCTGCGCTGGCCCCGCCGATACCTCCAGAAACTGGGGCGTCCATGGCAAGAACCTTTGCGTTTTCAGCGGATTGGGCGACATCGCGGGCGGAGTCAACGTCGACAGTTGAGCAGTCGAGATGCAGTACGCCTGCTTTCATGACAGCGTGAATTTCTGCCGCGACGGTGCGCAGGATCGCGCCATTTGGCAGCATTGTAATGACGATATCGGCGTCTTTGGCAGCGGCGGCGGCAGAGGTCGCTAGGGGTATCCCGTCAGGCTTTGCCACCATGTCAAAACCCGTCACGTCATGGCCAGCTTTGACCAGATTGGCAGCCATTGGCGCGCCCATATTTCCAAGACCGATAAACCCAATTTTCATAATTTTGCTCCAGAAAGGTCGAGTGTTGCCGCGCCAAGTGGTGCGGTCATTTTGAGGATGTCGCCTGCGGTTGTGTCGCGCCATTTTGGTGTGCGGTCGCGGTCGATGATAGCGGCGCGGATACCTTCGATGAAGTCGGAATCTGCGACGGCACGGTATGTGAAGCGGTATTCCATCTCTAGGGCCGCTTCGATTGTGCCGGTGTTGCGGGCTGCATCGATGATTGGGATTGCTGCGCCCATGGCGAGGGGAGCGTTACGATCCATGAGTTTGCGGGCGTGTGCAAGGGGCGGTGTGTCCGAGAGATTGGCATAAATTGCGCTGAGAGTTGCACCAGCGAAGGCCGCGCCAATGTCCGTTTGCCAGTCGGCCAGACGGGCGGGGGGCGGTGATAGCGAGTTAATCGCGGAGGTATCGCCAGATGAAAGGAGAGTTGATTTGACGTTATCCCATTGATCTTTTGGGACGAAGTGGTCCGCAAACCCTGCGAAAATGGCGTCGCTGGCATCCATCCGGTCGCCTGTGAGGCCAAGATATGTGCCGGTGAAGCCAGGGGCATTTGCGAGGAGAAGTGAACCGCCAACATCGGGGATCAGCCCGATGGTGACCTCTGGCATGGCGATCTGAGAGGTTTCGCAGACGATGCGGTGGCTCGCGTGGCAGCCGACGCCAACGCCACCGCCCATGGTGAAGCCGTGCAGGAAAGTGACGATAGGTTTGGGGTAGTTGGCGATTTTGGCATTGAGGCGATATTCGTCGCGCCAGAAATTGCGGCCATAGGACAGGTCGCCTGTTTGGCCGCTTTTGTACATGTCGGCAATGTCGCCGCCTGAGCAAAATGCCCGTTCTCCTGCGCCGTCTATCAGGATAAGGTTAACGTCATTGTCATTGCGCCATATGTCGAGCGTGCCCTCGATTTCGAGGCACATGTCATAGGTGAGGGCGTTGAGCGCTTGGGGTCGGTTGAGGGTTATATACCCTGCGGGGCCTGTTTTACGGATGATGAGATCAGTCATTTTTGCAGCATGTGTCTGGCGGTGATGAGGCGCATGATTTCGTTGGTGCCTTCTAGGATTTGGTGGACGCGCAGGTCGCGCACGATTTTCTCGATGCCGTAATCCGCGAGGTAGCCGTAGCCGCCGTGCAGTTGTAGGCACCCGTCGGCGACTTCGGAGCCTGTTTCGGTGCAAAGCTTTTTCGCCATGGCGCAATAGGCGGTCGCGTCGGGGGCACCCGTGTCGAGTTTCCAAGCCGCTTGGCGCAGGAAGGTGCGGGCGGATTGTAGTGCTATGTTCATGTCAGCAAGGCGGAATTGCAGGCCTTGGAATTGATCGATGGACTGCCCGAAGGCGTGGCGTTCGCTCATATAGGTGAGGGTTTGATCGAGCGCGGCTTGGGCGGCACCAATGGAACAGGCCGCGATGTTGAGTCGGCCGCCGTCGAGGCCCTTCATCGCATAAGTGAAACCTTTTCCCAGTTCGCCGAGCAAATTGTCCGCAGTAATATTTGCGTTATCCAAGTTGACTTGGCGCGTTGGTTGCGACCGCCAGCCCATTTTCTCTTCTAGAGCGCCGAATGACAGACCATCGGTGCCGTCTTCAACCACAAACGCGCTGATGCCTTTAGGGCCCGCGTCCCCTGATCGCGCCATGACGATATAGGCGTCGGAATAACCAGCCCCAGAGATGAAAGCTTTGGAGCCTGTGAGGCTATAGCCGTCTTCGTTGGGCACAGCGCGGGTTTTGAGGGCGGCGGCGTCGGAGCCTGAATTGGTCTCCGTCAGGCAATAGGACAGCACGGTTTCCATGGACAGAGCCCGTGGCAGGATGCGGGATTTGAGGTCGTCGGAGCCATAAGCGTCGATCATTTTGGCGCACATGTTGTGGATCGACAGGAAGGCGGCGACGGAGGCGCAGGACATGGAAAGCGCCTCGAAAACGAGGGTGGCATCAAGGCGTGTGAGGCCAGTGCCGCCGTTTTCCTCAGAGACATAGAGGCCGCCGAAACCAAGGGCTGCTATTTCCGGCCAAAGGGTTTTCGGGATCGTGCCTTCGGCCTCCCATTGTCGCGCGAAGGGCGCGATATGTTCGGCCCCAAAGGCACGGGCCATATCAAAAATGGCGGTCTGTTCGTCGGACAGGGCAAAGTCCATGGCGGCCTCGCTGGTAAATGAACACCTGTTCAGATACTAGCGGACGCGCGGGAGGAGGTCACGTTAAAAGTGTGTCAGTGAGGCGTTAATTAATGGTGATTGTGCCGCGCATGGCGCTATGCGGCGTGCAGCGGTAGTTGAAGGTTCCCGCGCCGCCAAATGTAAGGCTGGCAGAGGCACCTTTGGCCAAAAGACCTGTGTCGAATGCGCCGTTCAGGTCGGTCGCCGAGTGGCGCGCGCTGTCTTCATTGACCCACATCACGGTGTCGCCTGCATTGATCACAAGATCGGCGGGCGTGAATTTCATACCCTTGATGACAACGGTATGGGATGTTGAATGGGAGGCCGCGTTTGCAGTGGCGGCGGCAAGTGGCAGGGCCAAAAGCGATGCGCCAAGGCGAAGTACGTTGCGGCGTGTTGGATTGGTCATAGTCAGTCCTCTCTCAATGTGCAGCCTCGTTTTGAATGCTGCTTTCGGTAGAGCCACGTAGGCCAGCTCAATTAAGTTTCACCAGCCTACATGTTTTTTAGGGAATTTGTTATTCCATCGGTTTGAAGTTGAATTCGCCACCATCTTTGATGCCTGAGGGCCAACGGGAGGTGATGGTTTTGGTCCGTGTATAGAACTTAAACGCATCTGGGCCGTGCTGGTTCAGGTCGCCGAATGCCGATTTCTTCCAGCCGCCGAAAGTGTGGTAGGCCAAAGGCACAGGGATTGGCACGTTGATGCCGATCATGCCGACGTTGACGCGGTTGGCGAAATCGCGGGCGGTGTCGCCGTCACGTGTGTAGATCGCGGTGCCGTTGCCGTATTCGTGGGACATGGCGAGACCGAGCGCCTCTTCGTAGGAGCCTGCGCGGATAGTGGACAGGACTGGGCCGAAGATCTCTTTTTTGTAGATGTCCATGTCTGGTGTGACGTTGTCAAAGAGGTGTGGGCCGACAAAGAAGCCGTCTTCATAGCCTTGCAGCGAGAAGTTACGGCCATCGACGACGAGGGTTGCGCCTTGCTCGATGCCGGATTCGACGAGTTTGAGGATGTTTGCTTTGGCAGCCGCAGTCACAACGGGCCCGTAATCGACGTCATTGCCTGAGGTGTAGGGGCCGACTTTGAGGGCTTCGATGCGTGGGATTAGTTTGGCGATCAGGCGGTCGGCGGTCTCGTCGCCGACGGGCAGGGCCACAGAGATCGCCATGCAACGCTCGCCAGCCGCACCATACCCTGCGCCGATGAGAGCGTCAGCAGCTTGGTCGAGGTCGGCGTCGGGCATGATGATCATGTGGTTTTTCGCGCCGCCAAAGCACTGCACGCGCTTCCCGTTAGAGCAGCCGCGTCCGTAGATGTATTCGGCGATTGGCGTGGAGCCGACGAAGCCTACGGATTGGATCACGGGGTGGTCGAGGATCGCGTCGACGGATTCTTTGTCTCCGTTCACGACTTGCAGGATGCCTTTAGGAAGGCCCGCTTCTTCCATCAATTCGGCCAGCATGAGCGGCACGGATGGGTCACGCTCGGATGGTTTGAGGATAAACGCGTTGCCGCATGCGATGGCAGGGGCGAACATCCACATCGGGATCATGGCAGGGAAGTTGAACGGCGTGATGCCTGCACAAACGCCAAGCGCTTGCTTCATGGAGTACATGTCGATGCCGGGGCCTGCGCTGTCGGTGAATTCGCCTTTGAGGAGTTCAGGCGCGCCGATGCAATATTCCACCACTTCGAGGCCACGCTGCACGTCGCCTGCGGCGTCTGGCAAGGTTTTGCCATGCTCGCGGGACAGGGCCTCGGCCAATTTGTCCATGTTGTCGTTCAAGAGGCCCACGAATTTCATCATCACGCGTGCGCGACGCTGTGGATTTACGGCGGCCCATGCTGGCTGTGCGGCTTCGGCGGCGGCAACGGCGATGTCCATTTCAGCGGCATTTGCGAGCGGCACTTTTGCCTGCACTTCGCCCGTCGCTGGGTTGTAGACGTCTGAGAAGCGGCCTGATGTGCCTTTGACGTGTGCGCCGTTGATGTAGTGGGTCAGCTCTTGCATGGGGGTTCCTCCGATTGATTTGAGGCACAATAGGCTTGCGAATTTGTATGTAACAGAGGCAATGTATCAAAACCATTTTGCAAAATTGTAGGTATGCTGATGAATTGGGATGATATGCGGGTGTTTTTGGCAGTGGCGCGGGCCGAGGGGTTAACGGCGGCGGCGCCTGTGTTGAAAATGGACCCCGCGACTTTGGGCAGGCGGGTGGCGCGGTTGGAGGCGAGTATTGGTGGCGCGTTGTTTGTGAAGTCGCCGCAGGGTTACGCGCTGACCAGTTTGGGTGAGCGCATGCGCGATTATGCGGTGGAGGCGGAGGCGGCTTTGGCCCAAGCGATTGAAATCGGGCAGGCCCCTGCGTCGGGATTGTCGGGGCAGGTGCGGATTGGTGCGCCTGATGGGGCGGCGAATTTTCTCTTGCCGCAGGTCTGTGCGGCAATCCAGCGCGATAACCCAGATCTAGAGGTGCAGATATTGGCGCTGCCGCGCGTGGTGAACCTGTCGCGGCGTGAGGCGGATATGGCGATCACTGTGAGCCCCCCTGCGGCGGGGCGGCTGACGGTGCAGCGGGTGACAGACTATCAGTTGCATCTGGCAACGCGCAGGGATGCGGTGCCGATCAGGTCTTTGGATGATCTAAGAGGGCGACCGATTGTGGGGTATATCCCTGATATGATTTTCGATAAGGAATTGGATTATTTGGGGAATTTGGGGGCGGATGGCGTGCAGCTTGCGTCCAATTCGGTTGCTGTGCAGATGCAGATGGTGCGTCATGCAGGCGTGGGAATCGTGCATGATTTTGCGCTGCCTGCGGTGCCAGAGCTGACGCGTGTTTTGGTCGACGAGGTCAATTTGAGCCGTTCATTTTATTTGGTCCGCCATGCAACGGATCGTCAATCGGCGCGATTAACCAAGTTTGCGGCGGCTTTGGTTGCGGGTCTACAAGCGGAAGTGACGCGATTAGAGGAGGTTGCGCGCTTGACAGATGCGCCTTTCATTTGAGACAGTTAGAAGACGGACCCATGCATATAGGAGCACGTCAATGATTGTATCCCAAATTTTGAAGTCGAAGGCCGATATTGGCGTGATTTCTGTGAAGGCTGACGCGTCAGTCTCGGAGGCGGTGGGGATATTATCTGAGAAGCGAATTGGTACCGTTGTCGTGTCGGAAGACGGCGCGTCGCTTGATGGTATTTTGTCGGAGCGCGATATCGTCCGCGAGATGGGCAAGCGCGGCGTTGCTTGTCTGGCCGAGCCGGTAAGCGCGATCATGACGGCCAAGCTGGTGACATGCAGCCCAGAGGATACCGCCGATAAGGTCTTGGAAATGATGACGATTGGTCGTTTCCGCCACCTACCGGTGATGGATAATGGCGCAATGGTTGGGCTGATTTCAATCGGTGACGTGGTCAAGGCGCGTTTGTCGGAGCTGTCGATGGAAAAGGATGCCCTCCAAGGCATGATCATGGGGCACTAGTCCTTGCAATCCGACGCGCAGTATTGTTGCGTGCGCCCAAGCAATTAACTGATGAGGTGCGCCATGCGCGTTGGACTTTACCCCGGCACATTCGACCCCGTGACCAACGGCCATTTGGATATCGTGCGCCGTGGCTGCACGCTTGTTGACCGTTTGGTGATTGGCGTCGCCATTAACCGTGACAAGGGGCCGATGTTTAGCCTTGAGGAACGTGTCGCGATGGTTGAGGCGGAATGCGTGCCGCTTGGTGCTGCTGTTGGCTGCGAAGTCGTGGTGCACCCATTCGAGAACTTGTTGATTAACTGTGCCCGCGATGTGGGAGCGAATATGATCATTCGCGGCCTGCGCGCTGTGGCCGATTTTGAGTATGAATTTCAGATGGTTGGCATGAACCGCTCGATGGATAACTCTATCGAGACCGTTTTTCTGATGGCAGATGCCAAGAACCAAGCGATTGCGTCAAAGCTGGTGAAAGAGATCGCACGGCTTGACGGAGACGTGACAAAGTTCGTGCCTGCGTCGGTCAAACAAACTTTGCTCGAAAAGCTGAAGTCTTAGGAATAGGCGACAGAGCTTTGGATACGTGCCGCGTCTGCGCGGGAGATGTCGCAGCCACGGTTGGAGATTGTTTTGCCGCGCAGGAAGGCTGTGATTGTGCGGAGTGTTGAGATCATTTTCATTTTCAAAGTGTCCAAAAATTAGGCGTTACGAGTAACTTGTCACCGCCCTACGCCTCGATGTCTCGTGCTTCAAATGCTCAATTGGACTACCCGCCTTGCGTCTGGCGCATAGGCACAAAAAAGCCGGCCACATCGGGCCGGCAATTTTGCTATATTTTTCAGTGATTAGATGAGCTTGCCCATCGCAACGGCTGTGTCAGCCATGCGGTTTGAGAAGCCCCATTCGTTGTCGTACCATGTCAGAATGCGGACCATGTTGCCGTCCAGAACCTTGGTTTGGTCAAGGTGGAAGATCGACGAGCGTGGATCGTGGTTGAAATCGGTGCTGACGTTTGGCTGGTCTGTGTAACCAAGGATGCCTTTGAGCGGGCCATTTGTAGCGGCTTCAACGATGGCGGCGTTGATTTCTTCGATTGTTGTGGTGCGCGAGGCCTCGAATGTGAGGTCAACAACAGAGACGTTTGGTGTGGGCACGCGGATAGCGACGCCGTCGAGTTTGCCGTTCAGTTCTGGCAACACGAGGCCAACAGCCTTAGCCGCACCCGTTGATGTTGGGATCATGGATAAGGCCGCCGCACGTGCGCGGTAGAGGTCTTTGTGCATGGTATCAAGCGTTGGCTGGTCGCCTGTGTAGCTGTGGATCGTGGTCATGAAGCCTTTGGTGATCCCGACAGTGTCGTTCAGGATTTTCGCAACAGGGGACAGGCAGTTGGTTGTGCAAGACGCGTTGGAGACGATGATATCGTCTTTTGTAAGTGTCTTGTCGTTCACCCCGTAAACGATTGTTTTGTCTGCGTCTTTGCCTGGAGCAGAGATCAGAACGCGCGAAGATCCGTTGTCGAGATGGGCTTGGCAGGCCTCTTTGGATGTGAAGATACCTGTGCATTCCATCACTATATCAACGTCGCCCCAAGGCAGATCGGCAGGGTTACGGATCGCTGTGACGCGGATCGGGCCACGGCCAACGTCGATGCTGTCTTCGGTCGTGGTGACGGTCGCAGGGAAGCGGCCATGCACGGAATCAAAGCGCAAGAGGTGCGCGTTGGTTTCCACTGGGCCAAGATCGTTAATCGCGATGACTTCGATGTCTGTGCGACCTGATTCAATAATGGCACGCAGAACATTGCGCCCGATACGACCGAAACCGTTGATTGCTACTTTGACTGCCATGACGCCGTCTCCTCAAAAAGGTGAAGTATGGGATAACACCCAATGTTGGCGCTAACATTGCGATTTTTAGCGAAAGGTCAACCTCCCGCTGCACTAAATTGCGGGGGTTACCGCCAAACGGCGGCCTTATTGATCAAAAAAAGAACGCCACGCATGACATGGGTCACCGCGTCCAAGTGAAGGATGAAGTGATCAAGCACAAAAAAGCCGATAATGATGCATGCAAGCCAAAGGGCAATCGTATTGGTCATGGATGCAGTCTTAGACGGGGCAGGGCGATTTGCCTAGTGTAACAAGCGCCCCATTGCGGAGGCCACGTCAGCCATACGCGCCGAAAAGCCCCACTCGTTGTCATACCATGCCAGCACGCGCACAGTGCGTCCGCCGACGACCTTGGTTTGGTCAGGCGCAAAGATGCAGGATTGTGTAGTGTGGTTGAAGTCGATGGAGACTTTTTCTTCGGGGTCGTAAGCCAGAACGGAGCGCATGTTGCCGTTGGCTGCCTCTTCCATGATCGCGTTAACTTCGGCCACGGTGACGGAGCGGGAGGCCTCGAATGTCAGGTCCACGGCGGAGACATTTGGCGTTGGCACGCGCATGGCTGTTCCGTCAAGCTTGCCTGCAAGTTCTGGGATCACTTCGCTAAGTGCGGCGGCGGCCCCGGTGGAGGTTGGGATCATCGCCATGGCGGCTGCACGTGCACGGTAAAGGTCGTCGTGGCGGCGGTCCAGCGTTGGTTGGTCGCCTGTGTAGCTGTGGATCGTGGTCATGATGCCGCGCTCGATGCCGATTGTATCGTTGAGGACTTTGGCGAGTGGCGCGAGGCAGTTGGTGGTGCAGGAACCGTTGGAGATCATGCGCTCGCTTGCGAGCATGTCGCGGTGGTTCACACCGTAGACAACGGTGCGGTCAACGTTTTTAGCAGGGGCAGAGATCAGCACCTTTTTGGCGCCTTGACGCAGGTGGACGTCCGCCTTGAGGCCATCGTTGAATTTGCCTGTGCATTCGAGGACGACGTCGCAGCCTGTCCAGTCGAGTTCTTCTGGATTGTAGGTGGACATCACATCAATCGGGCCGCGGCCCAGATCCATGGTGTTGCCTGAGACGGTGATTGGCGAACCGAAGCGGCCGTGCACTGAGTCGTATTTCAACAGGTGTGCGTTGGTTGCGATGGGGCCCGTCGCGTTGATCTTGACGACTTGGACGTCGTTGCGCGCCGCTTCGGTGATGTGTGCCAAAGTGCAGCGTCCGATACGACCAAATCCGTTGATTCCGATGGTGACAGTCATTGGTCTTACCTCATCCTTGCGATTCCGTTGCGCGTTCTATGGCAAAATGAACCCAAAGCGGGAAGGATTAATGTGAACTCAACCAATATGTTAGCGATAAAAGGGGCGCATTGTGTCTGGTTGCGCTAACGGTTTGCGATAACAATGGTGTTCGACTTTGCTTGTCGTTGTAGTAACGCGGGCACGAGATTTGAGGAGAGCGTGATGAGCGGATTATTGGCCCTGTTGGATGATGTGGCAGCAATTGCAAAGGTCGCAGCCAGTTCTGTAGACGATATTGCAGGCATGACAGCCGAGGCGGGCACCAAGACCGTAGGTATTGTGATTGATGATGCGGCTGTGACCCCGACCTATGTGCAGGGGTTCAAGGCCGAGCGCGAATTGCCGATCATTTGGAAGATTACCAAGGGTTCGTTTTTCAACAAGCTGGTGATTTTGTTGCCTGTCGCGATGCTGATGAACGCGTTTGCGCCTTGGCTTGTCACGCCTTTGCTTATGATTGGAGGCGCCTATTTGTGTTTTGAGGGGGCCGAGAAGGTGGTGCATGCCATTATGCCCCATGCTGACCCGCAGATTGAGGCAGATTTCGCGGTGGGTGATCCGGTGCATCTTGAGGAGGCCCGCGTGAAGGGGGCGATCAAGACGGATTTCATTCTCTCGGCTGAGATTATGACGATTTCACTCGCGGCTATTCCTGCGGCGACGTTCTGGCTGGAGGCTGCAACTTTGGCTCTTGTGGGCATTGCAATTACGGTGGTGGTTTATGGCTCTGTCGCGTTGATCGTGAAAATGGATGACATCGGCCTTTGGATGGCCCGTACAGCGCGGACTGGTTTTGGCAGGGCGTTTGGCCGTGGATTGGTGCGTGGCATGCCGAAGTTTCTGAAGGTTTTGTCCGTTATTGGTACGGCGGCGATGCTTTGGGTTGGTGGTTCGATCATTCTGCACGGGCTGGAGGTGACGCATTTGTGGGCAGCCCCATATGAGGCGATCCATCACTTTGCAGTGGCAGTGGGCGAGCAGGTTCAGGCGGGGCGTCGAGGGTTCGCTGAATGGGCTGTGACCGCGTTTGCAGATGGGATTGCAGGGCTGTTGATTGGTCTTGTTTTGATCCCGATTGTGACGCGGGTGTTTGGACTATTCAAAAAGGCATAAAAAATCGGGGCGCAGTGAACTGCGCCCCGACCAGTGATGGGTTAAAACCCATCCTACTTACTTAATCAGCGATTTCACTTGTGCTGCTACGTTTGCAGCTGTGATGCCAAACTTCTCGAACAATGTCTCGGCTGGTGCGGATGCGCCGAAGCTATCCATGCCAACGAAGGCTGCTTTCTTGGATGCGCCGCGTTCGCCTGATAGGAACCGTTCCCAGCCCATTTGAACGCCAGCCTCAACCGCGACGCGCACGGGGCCTGCTGGCAGGACGCGCTTGCGGTAGCTTTCTTCTTGCTCAAGGAACAATTCGTGGCAGGGCATAGAGACGACGCGTGTGCCGATCCCTTCGGCCTGAAGCAGGTCACGCGCTGCGAGGGCGATTTCCACCTCAGAACCAGTTGCCATGATGATCGCTTGGCGTTTGCCATCAGCGTCGGCCAGGATGTAGCCGCCCTGTGCTGTCAGGTTTTTGACCTTATGCTCGGTGCGCACAGTTGGCAGGTTCTGGCGTGACAGGGCGAGGACGCAGGGCGTGCTTTGCGATGTCAGGGCCAATTCCCAAGCCTCGGCGGTTTCTACGGTATCCGCAGGACGGAAGACGTGGGTGTTTGGTGTGGCGCGCATCATGGCGAGGTGCTCGACGGGCTGGTGTGTCGGGCCGTCTTCGCCAAGACCGATGCTGTCGTGGGTCATCACGTAGGTCACGGGCACGCCCATGAGCGCAGACAGGCGCATCGCACCGCGTGCGTAATCGGTGAAGCACATGAATGTACCGCCGTATGCGCGCGCGCCACCATGCAGCGCCATGCCGTTCATCGCCGCCGCCATGCCATGCTCGCGCACACCGTAATAGATATAGCGGCCAGCGCGGGTATCTGGGTGGAACACGCCCATGTCACCGGTTTTGGTGTTGTTGGAGCCAGTAAGGTCGGCAGAGCCGCCAATGGTTTCCAGCATGATCGGGTTGATGACTTTGAGCGCCTCTTCCGACGATTTGCGTGTCGCATATTTTGGCGCAGTCTCAGATGCGTTCTTTTTGAAAGCACGGATGGCGGAGATCAGTTTCTTTGGAGCTTCGCCAGCGTAAGCGCGGTTGAATTCCGCTTGCTTAGTGTCGGATAGCTTTGCGAAACGCTCTGACCATGCGGCGCGTGTTGCTGCACCGCGGGCGCCGATGGCTTCCCACTGGGATTTCACGTCTGCTGGTACGTTGAAGGAACCTGCGGGCCAGCCGTAGAGCTCTTTGGCCGCGGCCATTTGTGCGGCATCTGTCAAAGCGCCGTGGCCCTTGGATGTGTCTTGTGCTGCGTGGCCCAAAGCGATGTGGGTTTTGCAGGCGATCATGGACGGGCGCGGATCGTTCTTAGCAGCTGCAATCGCTGCGTCGATTTCGACTGGATTGTGGCCGTCGATTTCCTGCACGTGCCAGCCAGAAGCCGCAAAGCGCATTGGCTGGTTGGTTTTGTCGGCGATATCTACGGTGCCGTCGATGGTGATGTTGTTGTTATCCCACAGCACGATCAGGTTACCGAGTTCCTGCATACCAGCAAGGCCGATGGCCTCTTGGGACACGCCTTCCATCAAGCAGCCGTCGCCAGCGATGACGTATGTGTGGTGGTTGACAATGTTCTTGCCGTAGCGGGCTCGCTGGATTTCTTCTGCGATTGCGAAACCAACCGAGTTGGCGATACCTTGGCCGAGCGGGCCTGTGGTTGTCTCAATACCGCGTGCGTGGCCGTATTCTGGGTGGCCTGCGGTCTTTGCGCCCCACTGGCGGAAGTTCTTAATCTCGTCGAGCGTGATGTCCTCATAGCCTGTGAGATACATCAGGGAATAGAGCAGCATAGAGCCGTGGCCCGCAGACAAGATGAACCGATCGCGGTCAGGCCAGTTTGGCGCTTTTGGATCAAAGTTCAGGTGCTTTTCAAACAGGACGGTTGCAACATCGGCCATACCCATTGGCATGCCAGAGTGGCCAGAGTTCGCGGCAGCGACCGCATCAAGGGTCAGCGTGCGGATTGCTGCGGCTTTCATCCAATGGTCGGGGTGCGCGGAGCGGAGTTGAGCGATATCCAAAGCAAATGTCCTTTATTGAGGCTTATATGAGCAGTTGCTTGCCTCAATAGCAGGGCGGACACTAAGTTCAAGCGTGACTGTAGGTGTTGGACGGGCCAATTTTGGCGCCGAAGTGGGAAGTGGCTATGTTAACGCAACCACGGGCGGGCCTGTTTGATGGTAAGCTGGCGGTTGCTGTCGACTTTGAACTCGACGTCCATGGCAAAGCTCGGGTCATCTGCGCGGTCGTAGCGCTGCTGAAAATGTCCTTGAATACGCTGCAAAAGCGAAACCAGCGTCATCAGGTCGATGTGGCTGAGGACCGTGCCGCCATCAGGGACCAGACTGGAGCGTCTAACGTAAATGGTTTCATAGGGGTAAGGGCTGTTTTCGTTAATGGTTTGAAGCACCAAGACCTCTTCTGCGATCTCGGCCCCGTCGGGGTTTGTGACCAAGTTTTCGCCGATCTGTGCGTTGATAAAGTACCCTTCAAAGTCGGGGTAGTAGATGTTGCGGGTTAGGGCCACGCCGTTGACCAGTTCATCGTCAAAATTCGGATGCACCAAGACGCCCATGGCCGCGGTCATGTGATCGATGCGGTAGAAATCGCGCTCATTGAGGGCGCGCAGGTTCCACAGGCTGGCCCAAACCTGTTTGATAGATGTCCCGATGTGGCCCTCGTCCGCGCGGTGTGTGTAAGAATCGTAGAGCCCCGCGCCCGTAAACCCAACCAAATCTTCGTTATTGGCGCTCGATCTGCAACGCGGGGTCGTGCCTGACGGGAAGCTTTGGTGCATGGCGTCGAGTTTGGCACTTAGCGGTGCGGGGAGGGGTGCATCTTTGATGGTGCGGCGAAAGGCCTTGAGCAGATCGGGGCGCTTGGCATCGTATTGAAAGGCGGGGGCTTCGAGCATGGATTGCAAGGTATCGTAAAGCCCATTGGCCGCCATGAAATCATGGTAGAATGAGAAGGGCAGGGCCGCAGCATGCCCGGCACATCATCACGCGAAGACAGGGCCTCGAATGCGGTTCTGTCGGGTATGGTGGCGGTCCATTCCAAGTCGCTCGTATTATCCGCCATTTGCGTGGGCCAATATAATTCAGGCAGGCTTGGCGCGCGGGGACTTTGTTAGAGGTGGTCCTAGATTTTAGACCAGTTTGCAGCCTTGTTAAGATGGATCAGGGTTTCATTTAGGCTGCTAATCTCATTGGTTCTGTTTTGCTGTCATAGGCCTCATCGGGGGTCAATATGCCGTGCGTCGAATGGGGGCGCTCAGAGTTGTAATAGTCCAGCCATTTGCCGATCCCAGTCCGCATCTCTGAACCGGTTTCAAAGGCATTCAGATAGACGCATTCAT
>Ga0208671_10000117_pt1 | contig 52039 bp, 63 predicted proteins | sample ColrivemetaGS759_FD_187606 | JGI IMG/M metagenome (GOLD analysis project Ga0208671, IMG submission 187606) | Estuarine microbial communities from the Columbia River estuary - Ebb tide ETM metaG S.759 (SPAdes) (version 2) | ecosystem: Environmental > Aquatic > Marine > Intertidal zone > Estuary ...
AGTACGAGAGGACCGAGAAGGACATACCTCTGGTGTACCAGTTATCGTGCCAACGGTAAACGCTGGGTAGCTATGTATGGAGAGGATAACCGCTGAAAGCATCTAAGTGGGAAGCCCACCTCAAGATAAGTATTCTCATCACGTAAGTGAGTAAGGTCACGGTAAGACTAACCGTTTGATAGGCATTAAGTGTAAATGTAGTAATATATGAGCTGAGATGTCCTAACAGACCGAGGACTTGAATTTTTATAGTTACTAGTAACTCAAATTCTAGTAACTATTTTTGCTTTGGTGTTTTTAGTGTACTCAGCGGAACCACACTGATCCATCTCGAACTCAGTTGTGAAACGTTATAAATCGACGACAATACTTGGAGGGGGACCTCCTGGGAAGATAGTTCAATGCCAAAGTTTTCATTTTATTTTTTATTACCTCAGTTAAAATTCATGCCAAAATGGGCAGGTTTGAGCGCCGAAGATCAAAGATAAAATAATTAAGAAGAGTGAGAAATTATCTCATTCTTAATTATTTTATAATTTTTTGAATTTTTAAATAAATTTTTTCAATTGAAATTCGAAATTCAACGTCTCCAATTTCAAACTTATTTCGAAAAGGTTCCGGATCGTCCGAATACGCTTTGCAACAATTATCTATTTTTGCCAGTAGATCTGCAAAATTTAGGGAGTTTTTATAAGGAGAAAGAAGAACTCGATTTGCTTGTAGTATTGATAACTCACTTTACCGAGCCAGACTTTCAGAGCCTATTCACTTTTCCTTATGTAAATATTCAAAAGCAAGGAAATTCTTGGGTTGTAAAAGTAGCAGTATCAAAATCACTATATCATTATCCCTACCCTTTCTCATTTCCCAATACATTTTTAACGTATAAAAATATTGATGACTTAAAGGCTGAACTTAAAGTTATACAAGCAATAAGTAAAGTTCCTTTAGAAAAAGTATTTTATGTAGAAGTTTTTCTTGAGCAATTTAATGTGCCAACAAAAAATAAAGCAATAATTAAAAAACAGATTGTTAAAGTCTTCAATCAGTTACAAACGGCCGGAATTATAAAAAATAATTATAAATTAATTAAAAAAAATCACAAAAAATAGAACAAGTAGATGCTTTAACACAATTATTAGTAGGACAAGCCAATATAATATATTTTTACGAAAATATAGAAGATAAAGTTATATGGTTAAACTAACCATGTATAAATTTTAAATTCAATAACAAAATATGAATATTATTATTTTAAAGAAATTACATTTTGTTTACTTTACTCGGATATCAATAATATCATGAACGTCATTAATTGGCCGACTTTTTTGCGAAACCTCAGGTTATTTTAAATTTTTAAAGCTTGAAAGGACAGGGTCAGTCTGTTTAAAGTCAGAAAATTTTACTTGTTTCGCCTTTTTGCTAACTTTATTGAAAGTTTTTATCGTTTTTAATTCTCTATTACTGCTAACAATTACTTCGTCTGCAGCTTTTGATGGGATATAGATTTCAATTTGCTGAGTATTATCGTTTTTTCCAATAAAAAATGACCAGTGGATTCTTCCCGGTAAATTTTAGTAGGCCCTTCTTTGGGAAGTTGTTCAAAATAATCTGAACATTTATAACCACAATTTTCGGTGGCATTAAAATATAACAACAACATCAAAATACAATGCACGAGTGTTGCAACTAAAGCGCCTAAAAATCCAATTATAGTAGATCCGACTACTTGACTAAATAATCGAGCTCGATTATTTAATGAAGCTACAATATTACCAATTTTTACGATTAAAGTTTGATGATTATTTATTAATTTCAAAACTAAAAAACGCATCATATTTGGCGTCAATACTAAAGATTTTTTTTGTTTTTTTTTGCCTTAAGCTCTGTAAACGATTAATATTAAGAGTTCAAATGCTCAATAGGTAAGCGTTTCCAAACTAACGTTTTGATAACACTTTTACTACTTGAGTGTATACTGTCTTCGATATTTTCCCTTCTTGAAGAAGATAGTATAATGCTTCTAGTATTAATACAAGGCCGCCGAAACCTGAAACAGTAAAAGTAAGTATTAAACCCAGAAGAACTATTATTAAAAATTGACTTTTTCCCGCACATTCACCATCAATAATAAAATCGAGTTTGATTTTTAGTAAAGAAATCTTATGCTCATTACTCAGATGATCGGAAAAAATTATTTATTTAATTTTTGTTATATGTGACTTTATTTCATACTCTTCAACAATATCACACAGAATTTTTAAGTTTCCGTCAGTATCTATAAAACGGATAGAATTAAAAATATCATCTGTTAATAATGCTACTATTTCATCGGAAAAAAAAGTTATACCAGCTATATTGAACGTTGCAAAAAGTGCAATCTTTAATGTTCTACACTTAATAAGCTTACGAAAGATTCTTATAAGCATTTTAGTTTTTGTGTCACCACCCCTTACAGCTACCACAGGGTCCTTATCAAAACTTTTAACTTTTTCTGGAAATAATTTACGAGTCACCAGGTAAACGCTAATGCCTACAATATTCGGCAATACAAATTTTGTAATATTTTTAATACGAGTTAACGTATTTTTACTTTAAACATTATAAAAATAAAACAGATTATTAATTTTTTTGTTCTAGTTTAATCTTAATTAAAAAGGTTTTTCCTAGATTTTTTAAATCTCTGGGAACGGAGGGACTTGAACCCTCACGCCTATCACTAGGCAATGGATTTTAAGTCCATCGTGTCTACCAATTTCACCACATTCCCTACTAACATTAACTATATGTTAACTTAAGTTCAATTTAAAAGCAAGATTATAGTTTAAATTAGACGAGGCGGCACCCAGATTCGAACTGGGGATAGAGGATTTGCAATCCACTGCCTTACCACTTGGCCATACCGCCGACTAGTCTAACTTATATTGATTATAGTATATTAATATTATATAAACTAATCAAATATTTTAGTAATTAAAATACCACATGCGATACATAGTCTAGGGCTAGCCATAGCACCAAGCGTAAGAATACATGCAAGATATACAATACCAGTGGCAGTGCTCATAGTCGGTTTACTTTTAGCCATTTGCAGTGAGGCTTTTGTGGCTTTTCTACCACCTTCAACATCAATAGCCTAACTAACTTCTCAGAGGCTAAAATAAAGCCCGAGAATAAAAAAAAATTAATTGACTAACAAAGGTAGAAACTAATGTTAAAATTTTTTAAATTTATTGGCTCTGCACCTCGTTCTTAGGTTTTTTTCTATTTTACGAATCTGTTAGAACCTCTAGTCAATCTTAAATAGTAGCGGAGGTTCAAAAAATTTAAACTTTGATAGTAATCGAAAAAAATACTGCGTAGGTTTTAGCCATAAATTCAGACGGTGAATTATCAAAACGGGAATCGGGTAGTTTCATTTTACAAATTGGCTTAGGAAAAAGAAAAAAATTTGATTTAGCTTTTCACCGTCGGTTGGAACAACACTTCCCAGACTGGGAAGAGTTAATCAACTATCAAAAAAAGCAAGAAAAGCATTACAACTCTGCTTAAATATTTTTCTATTAACGAAAAATAATTTTCTTTTTGATTATAGGATATTTGATTTTAATAGTTGCTTAATAAGTCAATAATTCAAGAAAAGTTTCATCTAATAATAAGTATTTTCCACTTTTCTCCAGTTTGAGTAATTTTTTGTAACGTGATAAATTAAAATGTTTTTTCATTATAAATTACGATTTTTCAAAACCCAAAAGCCGTCCTTAGTAAGTTTTCGAAGGGCTGTATCATTTAGCGAGTAAGATGAAATGTGCGAGCCATCTTCTCGGATAATACTAAGGATAGTTTTATTCGGTCTATCAGTTTATTGAATTATAAGTTCAGTATTTTGTTTGTGTTTTCCAGCAAAACTAGACACTGATAACGTTTTTTTTGGACCAAATAATAGGCACATAGATTTACCAATTTTATTTTGATAATTAATTATAGTTTCTCGGGATAGTTTTTGCTGCGCGTAATTGATTCGACCAGCCCTATCGAGATTCATATAATGGGACATATTGAAGTTCGAAGGCAACGGAATATTAAAATCTGGAGCATAATGCATATGTGATGCTGTTTGTTTGAATTCTACCCGATTATAATCTCGTTTCGTACGAGCTTTAGCTGAGTTAGGGTTTGAGTTATTTAAAATTGATTAAATAGTAAAGCTCCCAATAAGGCGCATAACCAAAAAGTTCACGGATAAATTTTTTCAAAACATTCTAGAAAATGTACAAAATCTTTTAACATATTAATAGTATTCACTTCTTTTTATTTTACTTAATTGTAGTTTTAGTAAACTCTCGTGCCTAATCTATAAAGATAAAATAATTAATAAGAGGTTTTTATATTAGACGGGTGAAATTATAACTCTAATAAAATAATTAGAGTTATAATTTGAATAAAATAATTTATTCTTTTAAAAGTTTTTTTAGTCGAAGATAAATTCTTTGAACTAAATATCGAAACTTTTTTTTTCTCTTTCCCGAATTTCAAGAGATTCTGGATCTGGATCGTAACCATAACAAGCTTCCAATGTTTCATCAGTTAATTTTGAAAAATCTAATGATTTTTTATGACGTGATAAAAGAATCAAATCGGATTCCAGCATATCTGCTGCTTCATTGCCATTTGAAAGCATTTCCACCGTCTGCGCAAACCTTTATTACTGTCAGTATTACAATGACGATATACTATGATAAAAATCCCACCCAAGAGTGATAAGAAAGTTATGTATTTTATTATGAAAATAATAATTCTTTATTGATGACTATAATTATTAAAATATCATTTTGAATACACTTATTAATAAACCCTGAATCATATTACGGATCGTTAAACTATAAATCATTTAAATTTGCCATAGAATCTACATCTGAATCTGTGTCGACTTTTGCTGCTACCATGTCTTTCATAGCTGTTTTTAAATTTTCAACTGACGATTGTAATGAATCTAAATTATTATCTTGAATATGTTGTCTAATTTCTTGAATTAAATTTGTAATATTCTGTTGTTTAGTGTCTGATATACTATCTTTTAAAAGAGAAAGTTCTTTTTCTGCTTCAAAACATAATGTTTCAGCTTGATTTCTTAAATCGATATTTTCACGTTTTTTTTTATCCGCTGCAGCATATTTTTCAGCTTCTTCTAACATCGTTTCAACGTCACTTTCATTTAAATTTGAAGCACCTTGAATAGTTACAGATTGTTCCACACCTGTTTCTTTTTCTTTTGCTTTTACTGATAGAATACCATCAACATCGATATCAAATGTAACTTCAATTTGTGGAACGCCACGATCAGCTCCAGGAATTCCATCTAATCTGAAATTACCAAGACTTTTATTTCCGTTAACTAATTCACGTTCACCTTGTAAAATATGAATTTCTACATTTGTTTGATTATCCACTGCTGTTGAAAACATTTCTGATTTTTTAACAGGAATCGTTGTATTTCGAGCAATGATCTTTGTCATAACTCCCCCAAGTGTTTCCACACCTAATGATAATGGTGTTACATCTAATAATAAAATATCTTTAATTTCACCTGCTAAAATACCAGCTTGAATTGCTGCACCAATTGCAACTACTTCATCGGGGTTAACTGATTGATTTGGTTTCTTATTAGTTAAAGATTCCACTAACTCTTGAATAGCTGGAATACGAGTTGAACCACCTACTAATACAACTTCATTAATATCTGATTTATCAAGTCGAGCATCATTTAATGATTTTTCAACTGGAATACGACAACGTAGAATTAAGTCTTCACATAATTTTTCAAAATCTTCTCGTGTTAATTCTTGATCAATATGTTTTGGACCAGTCTGATCAGCAGTAATAAATGGGAGTGAAATAGTTGTTTTTTCAACTGTCGATAATTCCATTTTAGCTTTTTCAGCTGCTTCCGTTAATCGTTGTAAAGCTTGAATATCTTTTGATAAATCCAGACCTTCTTTTTCTTTGAAATCATTCATTAACCAAGTAACTAAAACTTTATCAAAATCATCTCCCCCTAAATTTGTATCACCAGCTGTTGCTAAAACTTCAAAAATTCCATCTCCCACCTCTAAAATTGAAACATCAAATGTACCACCACCTAAATCAAAAACTAAGATTGTTTCATTTTGTTTTTTATCTAAACCATACGCTAATGAAGCAGCTGTTGGTTCATTAATAATTCTTAAAACTTCAACACCCGCAATTTTTCCTGCATCCATTGTTGCTTGACGTTGAGAATCATTAAAATATGCAGGTACAGTAATAACTGCTTGTGTTACTTCTTGACTTAAATATGTAGTTGCATCATTAATTAATTTTCGTAAGACTTGAGCTGAAATTTCTTCCGGACTAAATTCTTTATTTAATGCTGGACACTTAATTTTAATATTTTGGTTTGAATCTTTAGTTACCGTATATGGTAATTGTTTTGCTTCTGCTGCAATTTCGTTCTCTTTTGATCCAATAAATCGTTTAACTGAGAAGAATGTATTTTCTGGATTAATAACTGCTTGACGTTTTGCAATTTGTCCTACTAATAATTCTTGTTTTTTAGTATATGCTACAATTGATGGAGTCGTTCTTAAGCCTTCTGCATTTATAATTACACTAGGTTGACCACCTTCAATTGCAGCTACAACTGAATTAGTTGTTCCTAGATCAATTCCTACAACTTTTCCCATTTTTTCTATCCTTTTTTTTTAACTATTTTGTTTGCGAACAGAGTTAATTTACATTCGCCTAAATTTTGTCAACTAGGTTAACCTCAAAAAATATTAGTTTCTTGAAATCTTATTTAATAGTCACTGTTACTTTTAATTATAATAGATTAATTTTCTTTTAATAGAGCTAAGAATCCGTATAAAAAGTTTAAATAACAGTGTAAAAATGTCTAATATAGACAAAATAGGGTAAATATTCTAGACTAAAAAATATAATTTACTAATTTTAATTAGTTTATAAAATTCTACAAATTTAAAAATAGCAACGTTAATTAACGAGAAACAATATTTGGAGGACTATCGTGAATGTAGGTTTATTAGGTAATAAAATTGGTATGACACAAATTTTTGATGAATCTGGAAATATTATTCCAGTTACGATTCTCAAAGTTGGACCATGTGTTGTAACACAAATAAAAACAGAACTAAAAAATGGTTATAATTCTATTCAAGTTGGATATACTAATGTTTCAAGTAAGTCATTAACGCAACCAGAATTAGGACATTTGCAAAAATCAAATATTCAACCTTTAAAATATTTAAAAGAATTTCGTGTAAACAACAACGAAGAATTTGAAATTGGTCAAGTTTTAAGAGTAGATCTACTTTCACCAGGTCAACTTGTAAATATCAGAGGTAAAAGTATTGGTAAAGGTTTTGCAGGTCTTCAAAAACGTCATAATTTTACACGTGGTCCAATGACACATGGTTCTAAAAATCATCGAGCACCCGGGTCAATTGGTATGGGAACAACTCCCGGTCGTGTTTTACCAGGTAAAAAAATGGCAGGTCAATTAGGGAATAAGGTTACAACCATTAAAAAACTTAAAGTTATTCAATTAAATTTAGAAGAAAACATTTTAGTTATAAAAGGATCTGTTCCCGGAAAACCTGGAAATTTACTAAGTATTGTTCCTTCTAAATAAAAAACGATCAAATTAAAAACTGAATATAAGTAAAATCAAGTATGACCGTTCAAAAATTTATAAAATACACTCCATTAGATATAACAGGAAAGCCGTTAGATTCTACACAAGAATTGGAATTGAGTATTCTTGAAAAATCAGGAAATTATCTATTACACAAAGATATTTTAAGACATTATAATTCTCAACGCCAAGGAACAGTATCAACAAAAACTAGAAGTGAAGTTCGAGGTGGAGGTCGAAAACCCTGGCAACAAAAAGGTACTGGCCGTGCACGAGCTGGTTCAAATCGTTCACCACTATGGAAAGGTGGTGGGGTTATTTTTGGGCCAAAACCAAAAACAGTTTCTTTCAAATTAAATAAAAAAGAGCGTAGGTTAACTTTACAAACTTTGTTATATAATAAAAAAAAAAATACTTTAATTATTGAAAACTTAGAAAATGAGTTAATTGAATCTAAAACAAAGAATTTTTTAAACATTTGTGAAAATTGCTCTGTAAATTTAAATCAAAAAGTATTGATAATTGTTTCGAAGAAAACAGTTCCATTAAAATTGGCAACACAAAATCTTAAAAATGTTGAATTAATTTTAGCTTCAAACTTAAATACTTTTAGTTTATTAAAAGCAAAACAAATTATATTAACCCCATTAGCAATAAATGATATAAAGGAGATTTATTGTGATTAATTCTTCAGATTTTTCTAGTAGCAATGCACAAATTATTAAATATCCTATTATTACCGATAAAGCTACAAGACTTTTAGAAAACAATCAATATAGTTTTATCGTAGATCGTTACTCAGATAAAATTACAATTAAAGCAGCAATTGAATATTTATTTAAAGTAAAAGTTATAAAAGTTAATACATGTCGTCTTCCGCGTAAGAAAAAACGTGTAGGAAAATATATTGGCTGGAAACCACAATATAAAAAAGCAATTGTAAGTTTAGCAGAGGGCGATGTAATAAACTTATTTACTGAAAATTAATAACTAAAAAAAATAATAACGTTTATGAGTATCCGTCTTTATAAATCATACACACCAGGTACACGGAATCGAGCACTTTCATCTTTTACGGAAATTACTAAAGTTAACCCCGAAAAAAGTTTAATTAAAAAAAACCATCGAAGTAAAGGACGCAATAACCGCGGAATTATTACAATTCGTCATCGCGGTGGAGGTCATAAAAGACGTTATCGACTTATCGATTTTAAACGAAATAAATATGGCATCAAAGGAATTGTCGCATCCATTGAATATGATCCAAATCGAAATGCACGAATTGCATTAATTCATTATATAGATGGTGAAAAACGCTATATTTTACATCCAAAAAATTTAAATGTTGGTGACAGTGTTTTGTCAGGCTCTGATTCTTTACTAACTATTGGAAATTCTTTACCATTAATAGACATTCCTTTAGGTACTTCTATTCATAATATCGAGCTAATTCCAAATAAAGGAGGGCAACTTGTTCGTGCAGGTGGAACATCAGCAAGAATTTTAGCTAAAGAAGGAGATTATGTCACTTTAAGATTACCATCTAAAGAAATAAGATTGCTACGTAAAGAATGTTTTGCCACAATTGGAGAGGTTAGTAATAATGATGCGTTTTTAGTTCAAAGTGGAAAAGCTGGACGAACACGATGGTTAGGTAAACGTCCAACAGTTCGTGGTTCAGTAATGAACCCATGTGATCACCCTCATGGTGGAGGTGAAGGAAGAGCACCAATTGGTCGAACTCGTCCATTAACTCCATGGGGGAAACCTGCATTAGGAATTAAAACAAGAAAACGAAAAAGATTAAGTGATGCTTATATTCTTCGTCGACGCGTTTAATTCATTATTTAACATATTAACAAAACTATTTTAAAAATGACACGATCATTAAAAAAAAGTCCGTTTGTTGCTTATCATCTATTAAAAAAAATTAATAAAATGAATGAAGCAGGTAAAAAAGATACAATTACAACCTGGTCTAGATCTTCAACAATTTTACCTAGTATGGTTGGATTTACCATTGCCATTTATAATGGAAAACAGCATGTACCGATCTTTATTTCGGATCAATTAGTTGGACATAAATTAGGTGAATTTGTATCAACAAGAAACTTTAAGACTCATATCAAAGCTGATAGAAAATCAAAACGTTAACTAAACGACTATAATGAATCAAATTTTATACGAAAAGCGATGTAAATGTAAAGAAGAATTTTCGATCACAAAAAAACGAAAATCAAGTAATCGAAGTGAAGGTAAACCTTTTTTATATCCTGACTCAAATGAAATTATATCTAAAACTTTTCAAATAAAATATGAAAGAAATTTGTCGCCCATTGCCAAATTTTTATTAAATAGTTTTCAAAATAAATATCTTTATTATGCAATGGACGATATTTTATATTCATTAAAATCAAATCCAATCGAACGGGATAATATTTTAGCAATTTTATACTCCCCTGTTCTTTCATTGCAAAATAATCTTTCTATTAATTTTTTTGATATTTGGGTTCATGAAATTTATATTAGTAAAGTGTCAAAAGTGAACAAGTTTTTGACTAACAACTGTCAAAATTTCGAACCATTTAGTTATATTACGATCAAACTCTTGTATAAAGTGACAATACCTAGTAAAAAACAAGAATCTTTATGGTAAATTTCCAATTTCATTTAAAAGCTTTAAAAGAAAATTATTTCGTATTAATTAAACGTACATATTAAAAAAAATTATTTATGGCAAATTCGCAATCAGTCAAAGCAGTAGCGAAATATATTCGAATGTCTCCTCATAAAATTAGACGAGTAATAGATCAGATTCGAGGTCGCTCATATCAAGAAGCATTAATGATCCTAGAATTCCTACCTTATGATGCTGGTGGACCTATTTGGCAAGTAGTTCATTCAGCGGCCGCAAATGCAAAACATAATTATGGATTAGATAAAAAAAAACTAATTATTGATGAAATTTTTGCAGATGAAGGGCCGAAACTAAAACGAATTCGCCCACGTGCGCAAGGTCGGGCATATAAAATTTTAAAACCAACCTGTCATATTACGGTTGTTATGAAAGAAAACAGTTAAATAATAAACTTACGATTTAAAATTAAAAGGATTCACTCTATGGGGCAAAAAACACATCCTTTAGGATTTAGATTAGGGATTACACAAGAACATAAATCTACTTGGTATGCTAATTTGAATCAATACGCCAATATCTTAGAAGAAGATAATGAAATTCGAACTTATATCGATTCAATTGCAAAAACAAACAATATTTCAAATGTTCAAATTCATAGAAATGGATTAAACAATCAAATTCAATTAAATATTGAGACAGGCAAACCTGGTATATTAGTGGGAGATCTGGGAAGTGGGCTTGAAACTTTATTAACTAATATTAAAAAAATATTACCACCAACTCGTCAACTTACAATTAAAGTTTTTGAAATTGAAAAAGTTGATTTAGATGCGACGCTTCTTGCTCATTTAGTAGCGGAACAATTAGAAAAACGTGTTGCATTTAGACGTGCTATTCGTGAAGCTTTACAAAGAGCACAAAAACAAAATGTAAATGGAATTAAAATTCAAGTTTCAGGCCGTTTAAATGGCGCTGAAATAGCACGAAGTGAATGGATTCGAGAAGGACGTGTACCTTTACAAACTTTACGTGCCGATATTGATTATGCAACAACAGAAGCTAATACTATTTATGGGGTTTTAGGCATTAAAGTATGGTTGTTTAAAAGTGAAATCTTATCAAAATAAACAATAGTGGTTGAGAAAATTTATATTTTTATTAAATTTATTTGTTATGTTAAGTCCAAAAAGAACAAAATATAGAAAATATCATCGTGGACGTATGCGAGGTAAAGCGACACGTGGAAACGAGATTTGCTTTGGCAATTTTGGTTTACAAGCATTAGAACCAAATTGGATTACGTCACGTCAAATTGAAGCAGCTAGACGAACAATTACACGTTATACAAAACGTGGCGCGAAATTATGGATTCGAATTTTCCCAGATAAAACGGTTACGGCACGAGCTGCTGAATCACGAATGGGATCAGGTAAAGGAGCTGTAGATTATTGGGTAGCTGTCGTACGACCTGGAACAATTATTTTTGAAATTAGTTCTGTTCCAGAAGAAGTTGCTAAAGCTGCATTAAGTTTAGCTTCTTACAAATTACCATTAAAAACAAAATTTATTAATAAAGATAGTATTAACTAAAATATGAGTCTACCTCAATTTACTGATATTATTTCACTTTCAAATACAGAAATTTCTGAAGCAATTATTGAAACTGAAAATGAATTATTTAATTTACGTTTTAAAAAAGCTACACGTCAAAGTTTTAAATCTCATGAAATTAAACACAGAAAACGTCGTTTAGCTCAACTAAAAACACTTTTAACATTACGATTAGAAAACTTGGACCAAAAAGAAGAAATTAATAAATAACTACAAATTAAGGAGTTTAAAATGCCAGTCAAGCAAGAAATTGGTATTGTAATTAGTAATAAAATGCAAAAAACAATTGTAGTCAAAATTGAAAATCGCTATCCACATCCATTTTATTCTAAAACTTTAGTTAAAACTAAAAAATATCTAGCTCATGATGAATTAGAAACATGTGATATTGGTGATCAAGTATTAGTGCAAGAATGTCGACCATTAAGTAAAAGAAAACGTTGGAAGTTAGTTGAAATTCTTTCAAAATCATCGTTAATAAGTTAAATATTATTTTAATTTTATGATTTATCCTCAAACAATTTTAACAGTAGCCGATAATACCGGTGCTAAAAAAGTAATGTGTATTCGAATATTAGGTGGTAACAAAAAATATGCAGAAATTGGTGATACAATAATTGCAGTTGTTAAAGAAGCTATACCAAATATGCCTATTAAACGATCAGATGTAGTGAAAGCGATTGTAGTACGAACTAAAAAAATAATTCGTCGACAAGATGGAATGTATATTAGATTTGATGATAACGCCGCAGTAATCGTTAACGCGGACAATAATCCTCGGGGTACACGTGTATTTGGTCCTGTAGCTCGTGAAATTCGTGATAAAAATTTTTCTAAAATTGTATCCTTAGCACCGGAGGTTTTATAGAATGTCAAATAAACAAAAAATACATGTTAAAGTCGGTGACCAAGTAACAATTATTTCAGGTTTTCATAAAAATGAAACCGGAGAAGTTATTCAAATTAATGAAAAAACTGGAAAAGTTATAGTAAAAGGAATTAATTTTAAGTTTAAACATCTTAAACCAAATACCGAAAATGAAATAGGTGAAATCAAACAATTTGAAGGACCTATTCATCATTCAAATGTCAAACTAAATTTAAAAGAAGTATCTTAATATGCTAAATCAACATTCATTAGAAGAAATTGCTGACATTCATAATTTACTTGGAGATATTAAAAAAGAGTATGAAGAAGGAATTAAGCCTATTTTAATAAAAAATAGCCCTTCGCGATTTAGAAACCCACATACTGTTCCGAAATTAAAAAAAATTCAAATTAATCGTGGACTTGGATTAGCTGCTCAAAACACTAATATTCTAAAAAAAAATATCGAAGAATTTGAAAAGATTACTGGACAAAAACCAATCATTACAAGATCTAAAAAAGCAATTGCTGGATTCAAAATCCGTGAAAACATGGAGTTAGGGTTAAGCGTAACATTAAGAGGTGAAAAAATGTATACTTTTCTAACAAAGTTACTATTCTTTACCTTTGCTCAAATTCGAGATTTCCGTGGATTATCATTACGAAGTTTTGACAAAGCTGGAAATTATACATTTGGTTTAAAAGAACAATTAATTTTTCCAGAAGTCGATTACGACGATGTAGAACAAACTCAAGGTTTTACAATTAATATTGTTTTAGACCATTCTTCTCCAAAGTATAACTCAAAATCAATGGATAAAATTTTAAATGGAATGATTTTGTTTAAGTTTTTAAGATTTCCCTTAAATGACTGTGGTTATTATGAAAAATATTCTTCGTTTTCTGAAATTAGTCAAGTTTGGGATCGAAAAAAACACTTAAAACGGAAACGTTGGTCACAAGAATAGTTAAAGAAAAATATATTTGATAAGGAGATAATTGTGGTAACCGATACTATTTCAGATATGTTAACAAGAATTAGAAATGCTACGATGGTAAAGCATCAAATTGTACAAATTCCTGTTACCAAAATGTCATCAGCGATTACGCAAATTTTAAAAGAAGAAGGATTTATAGAAGATTTTGAAAATTACCAAGAGAATAAAAGAGAGTATTTATTACTTTCATTAAAGTATACTGGAAAATCAAGAAAATCTGTTATTAATAAAATTCAGAGAATAAGTAAACCAGGTTTGCGTGTTTATGTAAACTCAAAAGAATTACCAAAAGTTTTAGATAATTTAGGAATTGCAATTATGTCAACATCAAAAGGTGTAATGACAAATTTAAGCGCTAAAGAACTAGGTATTGGTGGTGAAGTTTTATGTTATATTTGGTAGATAAGGAGTTTCTAAAATGTCACGTATAGGAAAATTACCAATTACTATCCCAGAAAATGTTGATATTAAGTATAGTGGTTCAGAAATTATTGTAAAAGGAAAATTTGGAACCTTACAAGCACAAATTCCAGACACAATTGGAATTCAACACGATGATAGTATTTTAAAAGTCAGTTTAAAAAATGAAGTACGAAATCTTCGTTCATTACATGGGTTATATCGGACATTAATTAATAATATGGTTATTGGAGTTTCTGAACAATTTCAATTAACTTTAATTTTAAAAGGGGTTGGATATCGAGCGGCTGTCCAAGGAAATGAAATTGTTTTAAATTTAGGTTACAGTCATCCTGTTAAAATAGCTATTCCAAAAACTATTTCTGTTGAAGTTGTTCAAAATACAACAATTAATTTAAAATCATGTGATAAAGAACTATTAGGATTATTTGCTTCAAACATTCGAGCTTGGCGACGTCCAGAACCTTATAAAGGTAAAGGGATTTTATATAAAGACGAACAGATTCTTCGTAAAGCTGGAAAAGCTGGAAAATAAAATAGTTAATCAATATTAAATTATAAAGCTATTATATTTTTAAAAAATTAAAAATTAGAACTATGAAATTTTCAAAACGAACTTTGTTAAAATTAAAAAATAAAAACAAAAAACTAAAACCTAATAAATACAAAAAATTAAAACGTGAAGCATTACGTGGAACCGTTAAAGGAACAGGTGAGCGACCAAGATTATCCGTTTATCGTTCGAACGAACATATTTATGCTCAAATAATTGACGATACTACTTCAAAAACGTTACTATCATGTTCAACTTTAGATCGGTCTATTAGACTTAGTTTATCCACAGGACGTACTTGTGACGCTTCAAGATTGATGGGAGAAAAATTAGCAGAATTAAGTTTAAAGAAAAATATTACAAAAATTGTTTTCGATCGCGGTCCATATTTATATCATGGTCGTATTAAAGCTTTAGCAGATGGCGCAAGAGCAGGTGGGTTACAGTTTTAAATTAAAATTTGTAAATAAATAGACAAATTCAATAAATTTTATGAGTAGTGATTTAAAAAAAATAAATAAATTAAAAAAAAATTCTCGACGTGGAACTAATGCCCAAGAACCAAAATTTGTAGAACGATTAATCAAAATTAGTCGAGTTTCAAAAGTAACAAAGGGTGGGAAAAAATTAAGTTTTCGAGCAATTGTGGTAATTGGAGATGAAAATGGAAAAGTTGGTGTTGGTGTAGCAAAAGCTGATGATGTTGTTAATGCGTTTAAAAAAGCAAAAACTAATGGTCGAAAAAATTTAATTGAACTTCCTATTACAAAATCGTTAAGTATTCCACATAATGTAGTTGGAAATTTTGGAGCTTGTAAAGTTATTATGAGACCATCTATCGAAGGTTCTGGTGTAATTGCGGGTGGCGCAGTTCGTATTGTTTTAGAAGTTGCTGGTGTAAAAAATGTTATTGCAAAACAATTAGGATCTAATAATCTTTTAAACAATGCTCGAGCATCCATTTGTGCGTTGGAACATTTAACTACAAAATCACAGGTCGCAAAAAAGCGTGATTTAAATTTAGAATAATTTTAATAAATAGCAAAAAAAGAAAACGGTGAAGATTACTAAAGAAATTAGAGATGTTTTAATAAACCGATTATTATTTAGTCTTGGAGCACTACTATTAATTCGAATTGGAACATTTCTCCCTGTTCCAGGAATAAATCATAGTGATTTAACATTTTATATTCAAAGACATTCCGTTGCTAAAAATTTGATAAGTACATTTTCAGGTGGTAATACTTTTGTAATTGGATTATTTACGTTAAATATTTTTCCATATATAAATGCTACTATTTTTGTTCAATTACTTCTTGGATTTTCTCCAAAACTTGCAAAATTACAAAAAGAAGGTGATTTCGAAGGTCGCCGGTCTATTAGTCGTTTAACTCGTCTTATAACTTTAATTTGGGCTATTATTCAAAGTATTGGTATTACTTTATATTTAAAACAAATCTTATTTGATTGGAATTATTTATTAGCTTCGGAAATAATACTTTGGTTAACTGCAGGTGCAATGATAGTATTATGGTTAAGTGAATTAATTACTGATTACGGATTAGGAAATGGTGCTTCATTATTGATTTATACAAATATTATTTCAAATTTACCAAATCTTTTTAAAAAATTAATTGTTGAAAATAATGATAATTTCACAATTATTTCAGTAATAGGAATTAGTCTTTTACTTTTTACTTCATTGTATGGAATTGTTTTTTTACAGCAAGGAATTCGAAAAATTCCATTAATTTCATCAAAACAGTTGAATCAATCGTCACTACAGGATATGGTTAATAATTATCTTCCATTACGCTTCAATCAAGCAGGAGTAATGCCTATAATTTTAACAACTGCTCTTCTAGTGATTCCAAACTATATTGTTAATTTAAAAATATTTCAATGGTTAAATATCCTTACATCTTTTAAATTTATTTATTGGATAGGATACTTTACACTAATTTTAATATTCAGTTCTTTTTATTCTTCAATTGTTTTAAACCCAAAAGATATTTCGGATCAACTTCAAAAAATGGCCGTTACGATTCCAGGTATAAGACCAGGATTACAAACTACTTTTTATTTAAAACAAGTTATAAAGCGAATAACAGTAATAGGAGCAACTATGCTTGCAACTTTAACCGTTGTACCTAATTTTATTGAGTCAACACTAAATATTACCGGTCTTAACGGATTAAGCACAACCTCATTATTAATTTTAGCAGGCGTAATTTTAGATTTAATCCGTGAAATTGAAAATATTTATTATTCGAATGTTTATAACAATATGTATCAATAAATTAAAAATTATTATTTAGAAATTTAAAAATGAAAGTTCGTCCCTCAGTAAAAAAAATGTGTGATAAATGTCGAGTAATTAAACGACATGGTAGAATTATGGTAATTTGTCCAAATCCAAAACATAAGCAACGTCAAGGATAATATTTTAAAGGAGTTTAAAAATGGTAAGATTAGTTGGTGTTGATTTACCAAGAAATAAAAAAATTGCATATGCTCTTACTTATATTCATGGAATTGGTCTTACATCTGCAAAGAAAATAATTGAAAGTGCAGATATTAATTCAGATACAAGAGTTTATGATTTAACTACAGAACAAACTGTAGCATTACGTCAAACTTTAGAAGAAATTAATTTAAAATTAGAAGGTGATTTAAGAAGATTTAATGGTTTAAATATAAAACGATTAAATGAAATAAATTGTCATCGAGGAAAACGACATAGAAATAGTTTACCGGTTCGTGGACAACGAACTCGAACAAATGCTCGCAGCCGACGCGGAGCAAAAAAAACTGTTACAGGTAAGAAAAAATAATTTTATGTGTAATAGTATTTGATTTATTTGAAAATTTTTATATGGCACAAACAACTAGAAAATCAACGACTAAAAGAGATAAAAATAGTTTTACAAGTGGTATTGTTCATATTCAATCCACATTTAATAATACAATTGTAACAATTACTAATGTAACTGGTGATACCATTTCATGGGCATCTGCAGGCAGTTCGGGATTTAAAGGTGCTCGAAAAAGTACACCATTTGCTGCGCAAACAGCAGCTGAAAAAGCAGCACTAGAAGCATTAACTACAGGCATGAAAAATGTTGAAGTTTTAGTGAAAGGACAAGGGTCAGGTCGTGAAACAGCGATTCGAGCAATTGAAGGGGCTGGATTTGAAATAACAGCAATTCAAGATATAACATCTGTTCCACATAATGGGTGCCGACCTCCAAAGCGACGTCGGGTTTAGAATTTTCATTTCTATTAAATTAAACTATGAATAATATTTCTATTAAATGTCTGAAATCAGAGAAAATTGAATCAGGTTCTTGTCATGGACAATTTCTGATAAATTCGTTAAATCCAGGACAAGGAATAACAATTGGAAATCAATTACGTCGAGTACTGTTAAATGATTTAGGTGGGGTTGCCATTTCAGCGGTTCGAATTGCAGGAGTAAGCCATGAATTTTCAACGATTCCAGGTGTTCGAGAAGATATACTGGAAATCTTATTAAATTTGAAAGGAATTGTTCTTAAAAGTAAAACGCAAACCCCACAATTTGGTCGTTTAAAAATTCAAGGACCAATGGTTGTTACAGCAGATTTGATTCAGTTGCCATCAAATTTAGAAATTGTGAATCCAAATCACTATATTATGTCAATTTCAACGTCAAATATTCTTGAGATTGAGTTTAAATTTGAATATGGAACTGGATATAAATTAGCATCTCAAACTTTTTTAGAAGAAAATGAAAATTATTTACAACTTGATACAATTTTCATGCCCGTTCAAAAAGTTGATTTTAAAATAGAAAATGTTTATGACAACACGAAAACCATAACAGAACGAGTTTTTTTGGATATTTGGACAAATGGTAGTATTTCTCCAAAGCAAGCTCTTACATCTGCAGCTCAAATTACTATTGATTTATTTACTTTATTACTTGAAAATAAAAATACAAATGAAATTAATAAATTAGAATCAAAAACTCGTTCAATAAGTATTGAACCTTATACCAATATTGCAATTGAGGAATTACAGTTATCTGTTCGCGCATATAATTGTCTAAAAAAAGCTCATATAAATACAGTTGGTGATTTACTACAGTATTCTCCAGAAAAATTACAAGAACTTAAAAATTTTGGTCGTAAATCAGCAGATGAAGTTTTTTCCACATTAAAAGATAAACTAGGTATTATTTTAAAATAATTAATACTCTTATTTATTTATTTTTCAAACAAAAATTATGAATTCATTAAATAAAACATTTTTACCAACTAAAACATATAAGAATCGAAACTGGTATCTTATTGATTGTAAAGGACAAACATTAGGAAGACTTGCAACAACTATTACTAGCTTATTAAAAGGCAAATTAAAACCACAATATCATCCCTCTGTCGATACAGGAGATTATATAATTCTAGTAAACGCCGATTCAATTGTTTTAAATGAAAATAATAAGCATTATCTTGTTTATAATCCAGGAAGACCAGGTAGTTCTCTAAAAATAAAAAATGTATCTGATTGTCTTCCTAAATTAACAATTGAAAGAGCAGTTAAAAGAATGTTATCAAAAACACAAGCAAAGAGATTAATGAGACGATTAAAAATTTATAATGATCAAAATCATCTTCATCAGGCACAAAATCCAATCAAAATTGATATCAATGATTTATATTCAAGTCTTCAATTAAATCCTAAATAATGATTTAGAAAAATAATAATAAACCGAATTATGACAGAATTAATTTTTCAAAAAGATAACATTGGTCTTGGAAAACGAAAACAAGCGATTGCACGAGTTTTCCTTATTCCTGGCGAAGGAAACTTAATTATCAATAAAGTTTCAGGAAATAAGTATTTACAGTATAACGACAGTTATTTAACTACAGTTTGGGCACCCTTAAAGGCCTTAAATTTAGAAAAACAGTTTGATATTGTAACCTTAGTCAAAGGAGGTGGACTTACAGGTCAAGCTCAAGCAATTCAATTAGGAGTTGCAAGACAATTATGTAAAATGGATAATCAAAACCGATCAATTTTAAAACCATTTGGTCTTTTAACACGTGACTCACGAATTAAAGAACGCAAGAAATATGGATTACGAAAAGCACGAAAAGCTCCACAATACTCAAAACGTTAATTTTTAGAAAAATATGCCAAAATCTGATATACATCCTACATGGTTTAAAGAAATACCAATTTTATGTGACGGAAAACCACTTTGTTTAATTGGTTCAACAAAAAGTGAACTTCAAATTGACATGTGGTTAGCAAATCATCCGTTTTATACAAAATCGCAAGTTATGATTGATAGTGAAGGGCGAGTTGAACGGTTCATGAAGAAATATGGGTTAAATTCCACTGATCAATAATCTATAAAATTTATTTAAAGATAATTTTAAAATTTTATGCCAACTATACAACAATTAGTTCGTTCAAGACGTGTACAAATTAAAAAGAAAACCAAGTCACCTGCACTGGTGAATTGTCCTCAACGACGTGGAGTTTGTACAAGAGTTTATACAACTACACCAAAAAAACCAAATTCTGCTATTCGAAAAGTTGCCAGAGTCCGGTTAACCTCAGGTTTTGAGGTAACTGCTTATATTCCAGGTATTGGACATAATTTGCAAGAGCATTCAGTTGTTTTAATTCGTGGAGGTCGAGTAAAAGATTTACCTGGGGTTCGATATCATATTATTCGAGGTGCATTGGATACTGGAGGTGTAAAAGATCGAACTCAAGGTCGTTCAAAATATGGTGTTAAAAAACCGAAGTCTTAATCACTAAAAATTAATCAGTTATATTTATCAAATAAAAGCTATTTTTGAAATAGCTTTTATTTGATTTAATTTACATAAAAAATATTTATAAATATATTATGTCGCGTAGAAATATTTCCAAAAAACGTTTTCCGCAAACCGATTCTATCTATAATAGCTATTTGGTTAGTTTACTTATTTCACGAATTTTAAAATCTGGTAAAAAAACGATTGCAAAGAATATTGTGTATGAAGCATTTGAAATTATAAAGAAAAAAACAAATGAAGATCCACTAAAAATATTTGAAAAAGCAATTCAAAAAGCTAGTCCTATTGTTGAAGTCAAAGCGCGAAGAATTGGTGGTTCAACATACCAAGTTCCAATTGAAGTTAGTGGATTTAGAGCAACTAATTTATCATTACGCTGGATTATTAGATATGCCGAGCAACGAGTTGGAAGAAGTATGTCCATTAAATTAGCTAATGAAATTATTGACACCGCTAATGAAATTGGTAATACTATTAAAAAAAAGGAAGAAACTCATAAAATGGCGGAAGCAAATAAAGCTTTTGCACATTTTAGATATTAATTTCAACTTAAATTTCTAGGTTCTCTCGCTACAAGCTTAAAACTAAATTGTAATTTTTAAAAAATTTAAAGGAATTTTATAATGGCACGTGAAAAATTTGAACGTACAAAACCACATGTTAATATTGGAACTATTGGTCACGTAGATCATGGAAAAACAACTTTAACAGCAGCAATTACTGCTACATTAGCTTTAGAAGGAAATGCAGTAATTAAAGATTATTCAGATATTGATGGTGCACCCGAAGAACGTGCACGTGGTATTACAATTAATACTGCACACGTTGAATATGAAACCGAAAATCGTCATTATGCCCATGTAGATTGTCCGGGTCACGCAGATTATGTAAAAAATATGATTACTGGTGCTGCACAAATGGATGGTGCTATTTTAGTAGTTTCAGCAGCTGATGGCCCAATGCCACAAACTCGTGAACATATTTTATTATCAAAACAAGTAGGTGTTCCAGATATTGTTGTATTTTTAAATAAACAAGATCAAGTCGATGATGATGAATTATTAGAATTGGTAGAATTAGAAGTTCGTGAATTATTATCTGCGTATGATTTCCCAGGTGATGATATTCCAATTTGTCCAGGATCGGCATTACAAGCCATTGAAGCAATTACAGCAAATCCAAGTATTAAACGTGGAGAGAATCCATGGGTTGATAAAATTTTTACTTTAATGGATGCCGTTGATGAATATATTCCTACACCAGAACGGGATACTGAAAAAACTTTCTTAATGGCAATTGAGGATGTTTTCTCAATCACAGGTCGTGGTACAGTTGCAACAGGTCGTATTGAACGTGGAATTGTAAAAGTAGGTGATAACGTTGAAATTGTTGGTATTGGTGACACCCAAACAACAACTATTACGGGAATTGAAATGTTCCAAAAAACATTAGATGAAGGTTTTGCGGGGGATAATGTTGGAATTTTATTGCGTGGTGTTACCCGTGAAGATATTGAGCGTGGCATGGTATTATCTCAACCCGGGACAATTACCCCACATACAAGCTTTGAATCAGAAGTGTATGTTTTAACAAAAGATGAAGGCGGTCGTCATACACCATTTTTCACAGGTTATCGACCTCAATTCTATGTTCGAACAACTGATGTAACAGGTGCAATTACTCAATTTACAGCAGATGATGGATCAGTGGTTGAAATGGTAATGCCAGGTGATCGTATTAAAATGACGGCTGAATTAATTTATCCGGTTGCAATTGAAGAAGGTATGCGATTCGCAATTCGTGAAGGTGGACGTACAATTGGAGCAGGTGTAGTTTCTAAAATTGTTAAATAATTAAAAATTTTTATGGAAATGAAAACGAATGCAAAAATTCGTGTAAGATTAGAATCGTTCAATCATGAACTTTTAGTTTCTTCATGTCAAAAGATAATTTATAGTTTAAGTAATACATCTTTAAGTTCGATTGGAATGGTTACGTTACCAACTTCAAAACGAATTTATTGTGTATTAAGATCACCTCATGTTGATAAAGATTCACGAGAACATTTTGAAATTCGAATTCATAAACGAATTTTAGAGATTTATTATGACTCAGAAGTTTCGATTTTCGATTTATTAGCTGAAATTGATTTAGCACCAGGAATCTTTTATCGTATTTGTTTATCTTAAGTAAATTTTACTTAAGATAAACAAATAAAACACTAGAAATTTTAAGGATTTCATAATTTATTGTTTAATTAACAATTTAACTATTTCTATAAATTAAGAAGATAATTAACAAACGTAAATTGGAGTGAGTTATATTTGACTTTTTAATTAATTTAATATATTATATTTTAAAACTTATCTATAGAAATTAAAAGTAATGGCTGTCCCTAAAAAACGAACATCAAAATCTAAAAAGAATGCTCGTAAAGCAAATTGGAAAAGAAAAGGATTTAAAGCAGCTCAAAAATCTTTATCTTTAGCCAAATCGATGTTACGAGGTAAAACAACAAGTTTTGTATATAGTGTATATGTTGAAGAAAATGAATAAATCTTTAAATTTTATTTAAAGATTTATTCATTTTCTTCAACATATACACTATTTAAAATATCAACTAAGAAAAAATATCACGGGTGTGGCGGAACTGGTAGACGCGCTAGATTTAGGTCCTAGTAACTTTGGTTATGAGAGTTCGAGTCTCTCCATCCGTAATTAATTTAACTTCAATTTTACATAATAAAAAATGCTTCCTTTTACTTTACAACAACTTCGAATATTAAAAGCAGTCGCAACAGAACAGAATTTCACAAAAGCAGCCGGCATTTTGTATATTTCTCAACCATCATTAAGTAAACAAATTAAAACATTAGAGAAAAATCTTGATACTTTATTAATTAATCGAGATCGAAACAAAATTTCTTTAACTGAGAGTGGCAAAGTTCTTTTGCAGTATTCAGAAAGAATATTAGCATTATGTGAAGAAAGTTGTCGAGCACTAATTGATTTAAAAAATGGAGATAGAGGTAATTTAACTGTTGGTGCAAGTCAAACTATTGGTACATATCTAATGCCTCGAATATTAGCTTTATTTGCTCAAAATTATCCACAAATTGATTTAAAAGTTCAAGTAAATTCAACTCGTATAATTGCTAAAAACATTATAAATCGCGAAATAGATATTGCAGTTGTTGGCGGTGAAATATCTGATGATTTAAAAAAAAATCTCACAATCAAACCTTTTGTGTATGACGAACTTAGTTTAATTATTTCAAAATCACATCCCTTTGCTAGAAAAAAAACGATTAATAAAGAAGATTTATATTGTTTAGATTTTATAACTTTAAATCCTAACTCTACAATAAAAAAGTTTATTGATAATATTTTAATTCAAAATCAAATTGAAACGAAACAATTAAAAACTATTTTACAATTAAATTCAATTGAAGGTATTAAAACAGCCGTTAGTTTAGGTTTAGGTGCTGCATTTGTATCGTCATCAGCCATTGAAAAAGAAATTCAACTTAAAACTATTGGAATTATCAAAATTGAAAAGATTAAAATTAACCGAAAACTATCTATAATTAGTAACCCACAATGTTATAAATCAAAAGCCTTTGACTTTTTTTATACCGAACTTATTAGATTAAAAAATAAAATCGAAAATTAAAATAAACTTATAAAAAGTTGACTATTTAAAAAAAAACTAAGTAATATACTGATATATAAAAAAAAATTAATTTATACTATGAAATATGCAATTGTCGAAATAAGTGGAAGACAATTTTGGATTGAAAAGGGAAAATATTATGATTTTAATCGAATTTCAACCGAACTAGGCAAACAAATTACTTTAAATCGCGTTTTATTATTAAATGATGAAGGTGATATTTCAATTGGAAAACCTTATTTAGAAAGTGTAAAAATTAAAGGAAAAATTTTAGAACATTTAAGAGGTAAAAAAACAATTGTCTATAAAATGAGACCTAAGAAAAAAACTCGTAAAAAACAAGGGCACCGTCAAGAATTAACACGAGTTTTTATTGAAGATATTATTATGAATTAATTATTAGGAGTTAAAAATTATGGCGCATAAAAAAGGTGCAGGAAGTACAAAAAATGGTCGTGATTCAAACGCAAAACGATTAGGGGTAAAACGGTTTGGAGGTGAAAAAGTTCGAGCAGGAAATATTTTAGTTCGTCAACGAGGTATGAAATTTAAACCTGGTATAAATGTTGGTTGTGGAAAAGACTTTACATTATTTGCATTGACAGATGGAACTCTTCACTTTGATTATAAAGAAGGAAAACAAAAACGTATTAATGTCATTGTGTAAAAAAAATTAAAACAATTTTCCAATGCGAAAAAATAGATTTCAAACTAATTCCTTTATAAAGAAATACCAAAAATTAATTGATCAAATAAATAACCTGGAAGAGACTTTAAAACCACTTAGTGATAGTGAGCTACGTGCGCAAAATTTTAAGTTAAAAAAGCAATATAAAGAAAATCAAAATTTAGATTCTTTAATTGCGGAATCATTTGCGTTAACACGAGAAGCAAGTTTGCGTAGCATAGGATTAAGACATTTTGATGTTCAATTAATAGGTGGATTAGTTTTAAATAATCAAAAAATTGCAGAAATGAAAACAGGTGAAGGGAAAACATTAGTCGCAACTTTACCTGCGTGTTTAAATGCTTTAACCGAAAAGGGTGTTCATATTGTAACTGTAAATGATTATTTAGCTAGTCGTGATCAAGTATCTATGGGTCAAATTTATCGATTTTTAGGGTTAGATACAGGGTTAATTCAAGATGATATGTCTACATCGGATCGAAAAAAAAACTATAAGGCCGATATCACATATGTCACAAATTATGAACTGACATTTGATTTTTTACGTGATAATATGGCATTAAATTTAACAGACGTCGTGTTAAGACCCTTTAACTATTGTATTATTGACGAAGTCGATTCTATATTAATTGATGAAGCGCAAACGCCTTTAATTATTTCAAATAATATTGAAACTCCAGTTGATAAATATTTAATTGCGTCAGAAATCACTGATTATTTAGAATTGAATATTCATTATAAGGTCGATGAAAAAAATAAGAATATCATTTTAACAGAACAAGGTAGTAAGCAAATTGAACAGATTTTACGGATTCAAGATTTGTACGACCCTCGTGATCCTTGGATTCCATATGTAATTAATGCAATTAAAGCAAATGCTTTATTTTTTAATAATGTTCATTATATTGTTCAGAATAATCGAATTGTTATTGTCGATGAATTTACGGGACGTATTATGCCTGATCGTCGATGGGGAGATGGTTTACATCAAGCAATTGAATCGAAAGAAAAATTACCAATTCGGGAAAAGACAGAAACTGTTGCAGCTATTACTTATCAAAATTTCTTTTTGTTATATCCAAAATTAGCAGGAATGACTGGAACAGGAAAAACTGCAGAAATTGAATTTGAAAAAATTTATAATTTATCAGTACAAGAAATTCCAACTGCTCGTCCTACTCTTAGGAAAGATTTACCAGATTTAATTTATAAAGATCAATTTTCAAAATGGAATGCGATTGCAGAAACTTGTAATCAAATTTCTTTAACAGGTCAACCTATTTTAGTTGGAACTACAACAGTTGAAAAATCAGAAATGTTAGCCCAATTGTTAAATGAGTATAAATTATCATATCAAATTTTAAATGCAAAGCCTGAAAATGTTCGTCGTGAATCAGAAATTGTTGCACAAGCTGGAGAAAAAAGAACTATTACAATTGCAACAAATATGGCTGGACGAGGAACTGATATTATTTTAGGTGGAAACATTCAGTTTAAAATTCAGAAAAAGTTATATGATATTTTAACACTCTCAAAAAATTATATATTTTCTAAAAAAATTAATATCTTCCAATCTGCACTAAAAAATCAATTAAATTGGAATTCACAGAAATTTTTAAGTGTTTTATTATCTTTATTAAATGATAAAGAATTTTTAAAATTATCAGATATCGATATCTTACGACTTTTACGAGAAAATGATAGAATCTCAATTCCAACTAGTTCTTATCAATCTTCGATTCACTTTTTAATCAATCAATTAGCTGATTATTATAAAAAGGATCAAGCACAAGAAAATAAAATTGTTAAAAATCTTGGGGGATTATATATAATTGGAACCGAAAGAAATGATTCAAGACGAGTTGATAATCAATTACGAGGCCGTTGTGGACGTCAAGGAGATCCAGGAACGTCAAGATTCTTTTTAAGTTTAGATGATAATTTATTACGTCTTTTTGGCGGCCCAAAAATCCAAACTTTTATGCAAACACAAATGGTTGATGATTCACCATTAGAATCTAAATTTTTAACTAAAAGTTTGGATTCAGCTCAAGAGCGAGTTGAAGAACGTGCGTATCAACAAAGAAAAAATTTATTTGATTATGATGATATTTTAAATAAACAACGAAATATTGTTTACTTTGAAAGACGACAAATTTTAAAAAGTGTCTCAACTCAAAAAAATATCCTTGCCTATGGAGAACAAATTATAACAGATATAATCTTAGAATTAAAAAAAGAGAAATCACTTAATCAACAGATGATTTTACTATTAGAAAATTTATTTGGTACAAACTTATCATTAAAATATAATAATAGTTCAACGGTATTAATGAATGAATTTAATTTTTACGAATTAAAAACATATTTGTTTAATGAATTTTGGTTAACTTATCAATCAAAAATGAATGAATTGGCAGTTTATGGAGACGGAATTTGTGAAAATCTTGAACGAAGTATTATTTTAATCAATATTGATCGAATTTGGCGCGAACATTTACAAAAAATGACGCTATTAAGAGAAGCTGTTGGATGGAGAGGTTATGGACAACGAAATCCACTTTATGAATATAAACAAGATGCTTATTATATGTTTGAAACTCGTAAAGAAGTTTTACGACATTTAGTAATTTATGATTTATTACGTTCATCTATTTTATAAAAAAAATTATTATTAATTTCATTCAAATATGTCAAAACATACACTTTCAAATAAGAGTCGTTATTCAATCTTAAAATTATCAGGCTTTAGAGCACGAATGGGAACATATCAAGGTCGTAAAACAATAAAAAATCGTCGTAAAAAGGGAAGAAAGATATTAGCTATTCGTCGTTAATATTTTTCTTTAATTATTAGAGTGAGTTATTTTAATTGCTCTAATAATAAATCATTTTTTATTTTAAATTAATATAATATTAACTTACTAAACTAATTTTTTGAATAAGTATATTATGAAATTTACTAGTGAATTAGCTCTTTTTTTAAAAGCCCGCTACCCAATAATTTATATTAATACAATTGAAGAAGATCGTGTCGAATATGTTATTCGTAAAAATGTAAAGACAAATTTAAATCGAAGTATTTATAGTTGGGACTTTGTTGATGGTTATACTAATAATCCGAATAATCAAGGGTTTGCAAAACGAAACCCATTACAAGCTTTAGAACTTGTTGAACGGTTAAACGCAGAGACACCTGCCTTGTTTTTATTAAAAGATTTTAATCGATTTTTAACCGATCTTTCAATATCTCGTAAACTACGAAATCTCAGTCGAATTTTAAAATTACAACCAAAGACTATAATTATAATTGGGTCCGATTTAATAATACCTAAAGAATTACAAGAATTAATCACAGTATTGGAGTTTCAATTACCTCTAGAAGATGAAATAAGTCAAGAATTAACACGTTTAATAAATTCTTTAAATATTAAGGTTGAACCAGAATTATTTGAAAATTTAACACGGGCTTGTCAAGGTTTATCATTAGAACGAATACGTCGAGTTTTATCTAAAATTATTGCGACTTATAAAACAATTGACAATAATAGTATTACCATTCTATTAAGTGAAAAAAAACAAATTATAAGTCAAACCGAAATTCTCGAATATTGTTCAGTGAATGAAAAAATTACAAATCTTGGAGGATTAAACAACTTAAAAGATTGGTTAAATAAACGAAAAACAGCGTTTAGTCTTCAAGCCTTAAACTATGGATTACCAACACCTCGAGGTTTGTTATTAATTGGAATTCAAGGTACAGGTAAATCATTAACTGCAAAAGCTATTGCGAATGATTGGCAATTACCTTTATTAAAATTAGATGTAGGGAAATTATTTGGAGGAATCGTAGGTGAGTCGGAATCTCGGTTGCGACAAATGATTCATGTTGCCGAAACAATTTCACCTTGTATTTTATGGATTGATGAAATTGATAAAGCATTTACTAATACTGAAAGTAAAGGTGATAGTGGAACAAGTAATCGTGTATTAGCAACATTTATAAGTTGGTTATCTGAAAAAACAAAACCAGTTTTTGTAATTTCAACAGCAAATAATATTGATTTATTACCTTTAGAAATTATTCGAAAAGGAAGATTTGATGAAATTTTTTTTTTAGATTTACCAAAAACAGATGAACGAGAAGAAATTTTTAAAATTCATCTTCAAGAATTTCGACCTAATAGCTGGGAATCTTTCGATTATTTAAAATTAGCTAAGTTATCTGAAGCATTCTCCGGCGCTGAAATTAGACAAAGTATTATTGAAGGTATGTATCATGCTTTTTATGAAAAGCGAGAGTTTACAACGGAAGATATTTGTCTTGCCTTAAAAGAATTAATTCCATTAGCTAATCTAGAAAATAAGCAAATGGTTAAATTACAAAATTGGGCTTCATCAGGTCAAATTCGATTAGCCTCTTCACAACATTTATATATTTAAAGTATCGTATTTGATGAAAAAAAAGTTTTTTCGAGTGTTCGCAGATTTAAGATTTTCCATTTTTATTTTATTATTAATTAGTTTCTGTAGTATTGCAGGAACAATCATTGAACAAGACCAACCTCTTGAGATTTACAAAATAAATTATCCATTAACAAATCCCTTGTTTGGATTTTTATCTTGGGATCGAATTCTTCAATTTGGATTAGATCATGTTTATAAAACATGGTGGTTTCTGACTCTTATCTTTTTATTCGGGTGTAGTCTAATGTTATGTAGTTTGCTACAACAATTACCAGCATTAAAAATTGCACGACGTTGTCAATTCTTTAGAACAACAAGTTCATTTTATCGATTAAAGATTTCTACCATTTTGAATAACTTTTCTCTGAATAAAATTTTATCACGTATAACTGAACAACAATATTCAGTATTTCAACAGAAAAATATTGCCTATTGTTATAAAGGGTTAGTCGGACGAATTGCTCCAATTATTGTACATCTTAGTATGATTTTAATTTTACTTGGTACTGTAATTGGATCATTATTTGGTTTTAAGGCTCAAGAAATTATTCCAAAAACTGAGAATTTTCATACTCAAAATATTTTAACAACTGGTCCAGCGAGTATTATTCCCCCAACTTCTGGCCGTATTAATGATTTTTGGATTACTTATACAAAATCAAAAACGATATCACAATTTTATTCGGATCTTTCTATCTTAGATGCAGAAGGAAATGAAAAAACCCGAAAAACTATTTATGTAAATTATCCTTTAGTTTATGAGGGAGTTTATTATTACCAAACTGATTGGAATTTAATTGGATTAAGATTTCAAAATGAAAATAATCACATAATTGAATATCCATTAATAAATATTCTTGGAAATCAAGAAAAAGTTTGGTTAAGTTGGATTTGCAATAGTAAAATTTCGAAAGAGGGATTTATTCTTATAATTGATAATTTGGAGGGATATTGCTCAATTTATAATAATCTAGGACAATTTTTAGGGAATCTTGAATTAAATGAAACAGTTAACTTTAATAAACCAATAAGTTTGTTAGAAATTATAAGTTCAACTGGTTTACAAATCAAAACTGATCCGGGTATACCATTGATTTATTTAGGCTTTTTCTTTTTAATGCTTAGTACTTTAATTAGTTATGTGACTTATTCTCAAGTTTGGATGATTCAAAAGAATCAAAAAATATTCATTGGAGGAACGACCAATCGAGCAATTTTTGAATTTGAATTAGAATTTTTAAAATTTGTAAAATAAAAAAATTATAATTAAAAGTGATCCAAAATATAATTTTGTCTTATAATTAAATTTAACAAGTTAAATACTTGGGAAGAATTATAATAATAAAACTTTTTTATGACAGCAACTTTAGAAAGACGTGAAAGCGTTTCAGTTTGGGAACGTTTCTCTGCTTGGATTACTAGTACAGAAAACCGTTTATACATCGGTTGGTTTGGTTGTTTAATGTTCCCAACATTATTAACAGCTACTTCTTGTTACATTATCGCATTCATCGCAGCTCCTCCAGTTGATATCGATGGTATCCGTGAGCCAGTAGCAGGTTCTTTATTATACGGTAACAACATCATTTCTGGTGCAGTTATCCCTAGTTCTAACGCTATCGGTATGCACTTCTACCCAATCTGGGAAGCTGCTTCAATCGATGAGTGGTTATACAATGGTGGTCCTTACCAATTAGTAGTATTACACTTCTTAACTGGTGTAGCTTCTTACATGGGTCGTGAATGGGAATTATCATACCGTTTAGGTATGCGTCCTTGGATCTTCGTAGCATTCTCTGCTCCAGTAGCTGCTGCTTCTGCAGTATTCTTAGTATACCCAATCGGTCAAGGTTCATTCTCTGACGGTATGCCTTTAGGTATCTCTGGTACTTTCAACTTCATGTTAGTATTCCAAGCTGAGCACAACATTTTAATGCACCCATTCCACATGGCTGGTGTTGCTGGTGTATTTGGTGGTTCTTTATTCTCAGCTATGCACGGTTCATTAGTAACTTCTTCTTTAATCCGTGAAACAACTGAAAACGAATCTACTAACTACGGTTACAAATTCGGTCAAGAAGAAGAAACTTACAACATCGTTGCAGCACACGGTTACTTCGGTCGTTTAATTTTCCAATACGCTTCGTTCAACAACTCTCGTGCTTTACACTTCTTCTTAGCTTTATGGCCAGTTTTAGGTATCTGGTTAACTGCTATGGGTGTTAGTACAATGGCGTTCAACTTAAACGGTTTCAACTTCAACCAATCAGTTGTTGATTCTCAAGGTCGTGTTATCAACACATGGGCTGACATCATCAACCGTGCTGATTTAGGTATGGAAGTAATGCACGAACGTAACGCACACAACTTCCCATTAGATTTAGCTTCAGGTGAAGTATTACCAGTTGCTTTAACAGCTCCAGCTGTTAACGGTTAATTTGCTAACTTCTAACTTTAAAATCTCTAAACCTTTTTAAAGGTTTAGAGATTTTATTATGTATAATTCATTATTAAAAGCTTGTGGTTCTTAATAAAACTACAAAGATTCTTTTCCAAAAAGTTAGACGTGTTAAAAAACGCATACTATTGAGTAAACCAATTGGTTACTTTAAAATATGGTGCAATAAATTCAAATGAGATAAATAGGGTATCAACATTATAAGTTAATTACAGTCAAAAAGCATAATCATTCTCGTATTTTAGATAAGAATGTTAATATTGATACCCTATCATTAGCTAAACTGGTAATAACCGGAGGTTAATATGTGGGATTTAATTACAACTGGGGGGTACTTATTTATTTCCTAGTGGTAGAGCGTTAAAACTTATTTAAACCGGAGTTAATGTTACTAATTCGACAAATACATTATATCTAACCAAAAATATTACTTTAACTGTAATTGACTGTTGCACGCCACCACCTATAAGGATTGCAGTTCATTGTATTGTAGCTACTGCAATACAATGAGCTTCGATAGCAAGTCCAAATCCAATTACAATAGGTTCAACAGTTCATCTTGTTACAGAGATTTATGAAACTTGTTAAAAAACGGACCGATATTTAACCCTGATAGTTAGTGAAATACTTTATCCCTAAATAAAAAAAGGGGATAAAATGTTTCACTAAGTATAAACGCAAATTTATAGATCCGAACCCTTATGCCTTCTATATTTTGATTCTAAAATCAACAAACTTTAAAGAATAAATTTCGCACCTGTATAACGAGAAAAAAACGAGTAAAAAATTTTATTTATCGTTTCTTTTATTTTAGGTAAATTTAATGTTTTCTTGAATTGCAATTATGTGGGTATGGGCAAAATGTTGAAGGTATAATCTTGTTATTTTTTCTTCTTTACTATTTTTTCTCTTAAGTATAAAGTATAGTTTGATGAATTTTTTCTTCTTTAATTCCATCAATGTTTCCAATAGATAAGATTTAATAGTTTTCCTCGTTTGCGCTTGATATGCTTGAAATCGTTTCAAAAATGCGTGTATTGGTATTTATTTATAGCAACTTGGCTTATTAAAGATTTGTATAACCATTAGTTTGACGTAAATATCATATTTGTTGTGCCTCCGTAGAAAATAGTCTGAGTGGATAAATGGATAGCGATAACGTAAAATATTTGTGTCAATGGTCATACTTACTACCAGTCGTTGTTTTAACTTCTTTATAGATATCGAGGGAAATGACACCAAAGATACGAAAGTTTCATCGTCAAATTCTTGCAGTACATGTGTTGCGAATGGTAAGACTTTAAAAAAAGTAGCATACTTTTTTCTGTTATGATGACTCAATTTTTTGATTCTGATAAACTTAAAGAAATCTATGAGAGGGAATTGTATGTTCGCGTAATTAATCGTATTGGCTAAATCCTGAGCTATACGAAATATACAGTAATGCTGTCATAATTTTTATTTATATTAAATTAACTTACCTATGGTAAATGGTAGACCTATTAATTAAATGAGAAAAATATTTTTATTTTTCTTGGAGTTTTAATAGCAAGATTTAGGTACAATCTTTTAATTCTTTTTCGTCAGACATAACAATCTCAGGATCTGGACTAAAACTGTCACAAGAACCATAAATGCGTGCAAATAAGTCACCTAGTTCCGGTCGACTCGGTTTTAAAAAATTTGCCAATTCTAACCATTCAGTTCTTTTCATTTGACCAAGTTTTCGACTTATTCCCTCATAGATACCCATAAAAGAATATGAAAAGTCATCAGCAGTAATTTGATCAGTTAGAAAATTATTTGCTAGTTCGATATATTCTTGTTTTTCCGAGTAATGAAGATTGTTTTCAATTGTCACCGAAAAGTTTAAGAGTAAGTTAAATGCTTCAGAATCTTTCTTACGTAAAGATTTTTTATTTTTTTTTAACTCGTTTGAATATTTCAACAGTTTAAAAAATTTTTGTTGCTCGTTCATAAGTTTTCTATTAATGGATTAATCTATTCTATTTTCTTCTTGCAATATTTTCAATTGTTGCTCACGATAGCCTTACATGTATAGTTACGCGCTCTTGCGCCGGGACTGCTACCTTTACCTAAATCACCGACAGAGAGCTTAAGAAGATTAGAAACAGAAGGGCTCTTGCTCTTAAACCCGTCGATTGCTTTATAGGGTTGAGTTGAGCGTGAATGTTGCAGTTGTCTTTCGATTTGAGTTTGTGATTGAATTATTGGCTCTACTACCCTTAAACTTCCAAATCTTAATCCTAGAGTAACTAAAACAGTAAAAAAACCAATTGTTACTTTCTGCACTACACCACATTTAGAAATTACTTTTGTAATTTTATAAGTTTTCTTAAGAATGCCTTTTAGAAAATTGACAGTTTTTTTAACCAGTTTGATTTTATAACAAGTCATACTTATAATATTTTAAAAAACTTTATGTATCATATAATAATAATTCCATACACCTACCTGTGTCAATACTCTTTAACAATTTATTTTTCATGCATCGGTACCTATGCCAGTTTTTCAAATCTTAAAAAAGTGTCCATCTTACGTTCGAAAAGTTTCCGTTTTACGTTCGAAAAGTTTCCGTTGGATGGAAAACTTTCGAACGTATCATGAAAGAATAAAAACCATTTTAACACCTTGTTATTACTGATTAAAAGGGGTAATCTAAAAACTACAAAGAAATAACTTCACTCAATTTTGATGTAGTCATACCCCATAAGTAATCTAACCAACACTAATTCAAAGAGACTAATAAACTAAATAGAAAGTTTTTCATACATTATAAAATCTTCTGAAATAACTTTAGAGGTTAATGCCTTCGTACTATAAGCTGTCCCTTTTGAAATAATTTTATAAATTTCATCGATCAATCCATGGGTTTTATACTGTTGAAGACATTCAATAAAATATTTTTTAAACTTGCAAAAAAGGTTTGTATTAAAAAAAAGTAACGGACCTTTTTTGCAAGTAATCTCTTAATCTAATTTTATTTCTTTTATTACATTAATAATTGGCTTGTAAAAAAGACTCTAATGCCATTATTGACATAATAAAAGTATTAAATTTTTCTTAATTCGTTTTTTTTCTGAAGAATCGTGAGGCTTTTCCTGTAATAGTTGACTTTGATGAATCTTTATTAACTGTGTCCGAACTTGAACTAGTATTTAAGTTTTGATCAATTAAATTTGAATCATTTTTTACGGATGATTCATTTAATGTAGTCACAGGTTGGTTTGTAGTTTCTGAACTATTTTCTAACAAATTCGGATCTACATCACTAAAATCTACTTCAACTTCAAGTTCATTTGTGTAAGTCAACAACGTTCCTTCAACTTTTTTTCGACTTACGATAATTTTAGTATTTGGGTATAATGTCTTTGATAAACATTGCTCTGCTAATGTATCTTCTAAATATTTCATAATAGCACGACGTAAAGGACGAGCACCATAAAGTGGATCATAACCTTCATCGGTTAAAAACGCTTGAACTGCTAAATCAACAATTAAATTAATTCCTTTTTCTTTTAGACGTTTTTGAACTTGTTTAATCATTAACTCACAAATTTCCCAAATATCAATTCGAGTTAAATGATTAAATACAATAATTTCATCAATACGATTTAAGAATTCTGGTCGGAAGAAGTTTTTCAGTTCATCATTAACTAATTTTGTTACTCGTTCAAAAACTTCAGGATCTTTAATTGGTTCTGGAACTGGCTCCCATCCAAGAACAGCATCAGGGGTAATTTTAAAACCTCGTTCTCCTTGTTCTGATTTAGATTTAATACCACTTTCTCGTTCAATAATTTTTGATCCTAAGTTAGTGGTCATAATAATTAATGTATTTGTGAAATCAATTACACGACCTTTTGAATCGGTTAATCGACCATCATCTAAAATTTGTAATAACAAATTAAATACATCTGGATGAGCCTTTTCAACTTCATCTAATAAAACAACAGAATATGGTTTTGAACGAACAGCTTCAGTTAATTGTCCACCTTCATTATATCCAACATAACCCGGTGGTGAACCAATTAATTTTGCTACTGTGTGTTTTTCCATATACTCAGACATATCTAAGCGAATCATACTTTCTTCACTGCTAAACATATAATCTGACAAGGCTTTTGTTAATTCTGTTTTCCCTACCCCAGTTGGACCTGCAAAAATAAAACTCGCAATCGGACGATTAGGATTTCGTAAACCTACTCTGGCACGACGAATTGCTTTTGAAACAGCAACAACTGCATGTTTTTGCCCAATAATTCGTTCATGAATGGTATCTTCCATTTTTAATAAACGCTCTGACTCTGAGCCAGTAATTTTTGTAACTGGAATTCCTGTCCAATTTGAAATTACATCCGATACATCTGTTTCAGTTACCATATCAACATCTCGTCGACTAAATCCACGTGCTTCATTAGTTAAAGCAGATTGTTTCATAATACGAATATGAGTTCGTACTTCCATTTCATGATCTAGTAATTGTTTCGCGGCTTCAAAATCATGTTCTTTAATACATTCTTCTTTATCTTTAATTGTTTCTTGTAATTCATGCATTAAACTTCTTAAACCTAATGGTAAGCGACGATTCTCTAATCTTACACGTGCTCCTGCTTCGTCTAAAACGTCAATTGCTTTATCTGGTAAATAACGATCAGCTACATACTTATCCGAAAGAATTGCTGATTGTTCTAAAGCTTTATCATGATAACTTAATGTATGATGTTGTTCAAATTTTGATCTTAATCCTCGTAATATTTCAATAGTAGTTCCAACACTTGGTTCTTCTACATGAACAGGTTGGAAACGTCTCTCTAAAGCAGGATCTCGTTCAATATATTTACGATATTCGTCATTTGTGGTTGCTCCAATACAACGGAATTTTCCACGAGCTAAAGCTGGTTTTAAAATATTTGCAGCATCTACTGCTCCTTCTGCTGCACCTGCTCCAACTAATGTATGGATTTCATCAATTACAATAATAACTGCCGAATCATTTTGAGCTTCTTCAACAATTCGTTTTAATCGTTCTTCAAATTCACCACGATACTTAGTACCAGCTAAAATTGAGCCAAGATCTAATGCCATTATTAAACTTCCATCTAAAAAATCAGGAACTTTTTCAGTTAAAATTAATTGTGCTAATCCTTCTGCAACAGCTGTTTTCCCAACACCAGGTTCACCAATAAGAACAGGGTTGTTTTTTGTTCGTCTAGCTAATACAGCAATTACGTCATCAATTTCTTTTTCTCGCCCAATAACTGGATCTAAATTTCCATCAATTGCTTCTTTTGTAACATTTTCCGCATATTCATCTAACGTCGGAGTTGGACTACCTTTTTTCTCACGTTCTAATAAGAATTTTTCAGCTTGCGTTAAAGGACGTAAAATCTCTTCTTGTGTTTCTTCAATATAAGTTAAAATTAAATTTCGTAATTTTTGTATGTCAACATTTAATTTATCTAGTGTTCTCATTGCCACTCCATCAGATTCTGCAATAAGTGCTAATAAAATATGCTCGGTTCCAACAAAATTTTGTCCTAAATCTTTGCCTTCATGAACTGCCATTTCTAAAACGCGCTTAGCTCGAGGTGTAAAGGGAATTTCAGATGCAACAAATCCAGTACCACGTCCAATATATAACTCGATTTCTTTACGAGCTTTTTTTAATGTAACTTTAAGCTTTTTTAATGCTCGTGCACCAATTCCATGTCTTTGACCGATCACTCCAAGTAAAAGTTGCTCAGTCCCAACAAAATTGTGCCCCATTCGACGCGCTTCTTCTTGAGACAACATAATAACCTTTATAGCCCCTTCAGTAAATTTTTCAAACATAGAAATAAACCATCAAAATATTTGTTAGAATTCTATTCACCTATTTTTTAATTATACACTAAATTTAACAAATTTAGTGTATAATATCTTTAAAAACTTTAAAGATTTTTGAATCAAAAGTCTAATGATTTAAAAGCTTAATTATTAAGAAATAAACAATAAATTTAATTATGTTTGCATTAGTTCTAAAAGTTTAAAGTATAATTTCGTAATCAATTTTCAAAAATAGCAATTAATTCAAAATAGAATTCAAGCTAAAAAAATTCTAATCGAACCAGTTAAGTTCCGAACCTAAATTCTGATGCTTATTTACCTGAATCGGTTAATAATACATTAACAGTTATTGATTACTATAATGTTCCAAAGTTTGAAAAAGAAACAATGGATAGTCCTATTAATTTTGGAGCAAAAAATGATCAGAATAGTATAATTCGGAATAATCGTACAAATATTTAAAACCAAACATGAACAAATCATTACAAAATATGATTGGTCGTTACAAAAAGGTCTACTAGAGACGTGAAATTTACAAATTAACAATGAAAAATTTTTAACTGAAGTTATTTGCGATGAGCGTCTTGATTCATCTTCTTTTAAAAATTTAAGTTTAATAAATTTAAATTTTATTAACATAGATTTTGAATCAAGTTTTTTAAAGAATACTTGTTTAAAACCTATATCTTTGAAAGTATATCATTTCAAAATGCTGAGTTTGAAAATCAACTATAGTTAAATTGCCAAATAAAAACTGTAACCGAATTGACGACTAATTTAATTAGTCGAACAAAATTGATTTATTTTATTAGTCTATGAGGTGCATATCTCCATATGCAACACCCTTCGTTCGCATGCGACATATACTATAGAACACTGTTTTCTAATCTACACCTATAAGAGGTATTACGTCACTGAGAACTAATGCCCAATAATCAAATCTTGTAAATAATCGCATTATAGCTAATGCTACACTGGATGTGAGAATTAGCTTTAGAGTTTTGATCGTTTCATAAACAGATTTAAACACAGATATTTTCATTAATACAAATCCAAGGTTTTTTGCTATTAGTTTAAGGATAATGGAAACTCCTTTTCCACAAAATTTCCCGAGATGTTGAATTAATCTTTGTATCACCCCAATTGCACCTCTTGGTAGAAGACCATTCTGTTCACCTCGCGTATTTATAGCATTTATATTTTCTTTGTATATAGTATAATTATAAGTTGTGACTATATCATTAGTGCCATCTATTAGCTCATTATTATTAATTATTCAACTAGTTATTATAAGTATCTATTATTTCATCAACCATGCTGAATAATTCATTTTAATAAGTATAATGAGGTTCTGAATGAGCTATAAATTAAAGCATAAGCAAGGTAAAGTATTAGAAAGTTTTTGATAATAGTTTTTACTTTTTTCATAAATTTGATAATACATAATATTTTGATTATTTATTGATATAAGACTATAGTTTTATATCAATAAATAATCAAAATATTATGTATTATTCCATCTTTCTAATACTAATGTATTAGATCCATCTTCATTTTGTTGATATTTCACCGGTTGAAAACCAATTTTCTGACTTTCACCAATTACAACTTCACCTGCATATTGTTGGGCAATTCTATCAATGAAATTCTCAATAGGATATGATTGTTCCCAGAAACTTAGATCAGTTATTAATTCATATTCTTGACCATTCCAACAAAACACGATGTCATAACCGTTTGATTGAGGAATAACTAAGTTTATGTTAACTAAAGTTGAATTTTGATTTTCTATTTGTTCTTGTTTATGTACGAGGTTTAATCTATTTAGTGCTCTTTCTAAATAAAATAAATTTTGAAAACGCGTCTTCATGTGTGTGAAATGTGACATAAATTTTTTAGTATTAAATAAATTTGTTTTATAATTATAATCATTTCACATTTTTATTAACGTACATATTTAAATTTTAAATTAAAAAAAGCTGAAGTTATAGAATTTCAGCTTTTTTTAATAAATTTAAAACAGTTGTAGTTGGTTTAACACCATTAATTAACCATTTTTTAATTTTTTCTTTATCAAATTTAGACTTTTTTGAAATTGGATCATAATAACCCACTTCCTCAATTGGTCGTCCATCACGGCGTGTTGTATTTTCCATAATCACTAAACGGTATGATGGCGAACGCTTTCTTCCGATTCGTTTTAATCTTAATTTTAACATAAATATCTAAATTAATTCTTAATTTTATTAATAAATTTAAACTAGTCTTTTTATTTGAAATTATCGACGAGAATAATATTCAATTACAAGTAATTCATCAAGTTCTAATTGAATATCACCGCGATCACAATAATCTAGAACTGTTGCTTCTAATTTATCAGCATTAAACTTTAGGTTATAAGGAATTTCTTTTACTTGATTATTTTTAATACTATTATTAATTAAATTTTTTGACGTACTTTTTTCTTTAACACTAATTACGTCGTTAAGTCGACATTGAAAACTAGGAATACTTATTACTTTTTTATTTACTGTAATATGACCATGATTTACTAACTGGCGAGCTTGCGTAATACTTTTGGCAAAACCTAAAGTAAAGCAAAGTGTATCTAATCGCATCTCTAATAATTGCAATAAGATTAAACCAGTAACACCTTTTCGTCTTCTCGCTTCTTTGACATATCTGAACAATTGACTTTCTGTTAGTCCATAATTAAATTTTAACTTTTGTTTTTCTTCTAAACGAATACCATATTCCGTTAATTTTTTATTTGTATCTAGAGAATTTCCATCTTTCCCTGGACGATTTAATTTTCTTGATTTTTTAGTAGTTAAACCCGGTAATGGTCCTAATCGTCTAGTAATTTTTAGTTTAGGTCCTCGATAACGTGACATAACAATCCATTTAATGTATTAATGATTTTTTAAAATACTTAGTACAGAATATATCAACAAGGGCGAGTGACCGGACTTGAACCGGCGAATGGTGGAACCACAACCCACTGCCTTAACCACTTGGCCACACCCGCCATACTGTCTTGACTAATACTTTATCAGGTAATATGATTAGACGTCTAGGTTATTTATTAAAATTTTTTTCAAATAAGTTTATGACTCAAATTACCAATTTTTTTCTTAATGGACAAAAGTACTTTACTAATAAAAGTATAAATCTTATAGATTTAGTAAATTATTTTAAATACGATGATTCTTTACTAGTTTTAGAATATAATAACTTGATTTGTAATAAAAAAAAGTGGAAACAAATTCAGATTAAGAATCAAGATAAAATTGAAATTGTAACAATTGTTGGAGGTGGATAACAGTATAATTATTACAAAATTTATTTAAAATCTACTTGCAGAAAGATAAAAAATTTCAATGACTAAAATTCATAAGTTTAGTATAGATTTGTTTAATGTAAGACCGTAATTGATCTTCATCAATTTCACCAGCTAATCTAATATCAGAGTCATCCTAAAATAAGTAATATTTTAATTAAGTACGTTTTATTAAGTGTGATGTAACATAGTAATCAATCAATAAAAAAATTTTAAATCTTTAATAAATTAATTTAATAAGGATTTAAAAACCGAAAGTATAACCTAAAGAATCTGCAATTTCCTTAATTTATTTGATATTATTGAATTGGATATTCAAAAAAATATAATCGATTTCTAAATTCTCAAAATTTAAAATTAATCATCGTTATATTTTTTTAAACTTTTTTATGATACAGTACAGCTGAAAGTATTTAATTGTTATCTTTTTTTAGTAGAATCTTTACCAAAATTCTTCATGACCTTAAAGATGTTACTAGTATTTTTAATATTCTTATAAAACTTTTCACCAGTAATATCAACATTAATAGGTACTTTCTCTTCAAAATAAATTTTTTCTAGAGTCGACAGAATTCCATCTCCAAAAGAACCCAGCACCCAAAAAGTGCACTTAATGTATACTTAGATATTTGACAAGCAGATTTTAATTTATCTGGCGGGTAAAATTATTACATATGGAAGAACAAAGCGTAGGTAATGAACATCTAATAAGTATAAACAATGTTAAAGCAATAGATTTTAATCTAAGTTCAGCAGCATATGTCTTTTAGATCACTAAATACCTATAAAGAAAGCAACTAGACCTAATGGAACAAGTCGTTTAATTCAAAGATACTTTTATATGTTCTTATAAACTTATACATTTATTGTACATTTTTAAAACTTATTTCAGAAACAGCCCTTGGTAATTTTGATTATTTTATAACAGAATTTAATAATCGCTGTTGTTTGGTTAATTTACAATTTTTCTACTATTTAATCTGTAAGGCTTATAGTCAGTATAAAAAGTCATAGATTTAAGAGAGTGTGTCACCTGATAAACATAAATCAGTTTCAGCCCCTCCACGAAAAAATATAACTGTGTATTTTTCTATCACATATAACATGGCCGATGGGCCCAAAATTTGTCTAAACATAAATCTTATTTTAATAAAAAATTTTGAGCCTAAATGGATTAGTTATTAAGATTCGTAAATATTAAATACAAAAGAATTTCTAAATATTTCTATTTGACAAAGTTTTTAACTACTACAATATATTATGTATATTTTAAATTATAGACGATGCTTTAAGAATTATTAGTTTTAATTAAACTTTACTTTTTATTAAATACTATGATTCGAATCATTTAGAGAACGTTTGTATAAATTAAAATTTTCACATATAATATTAAAACATAATAATATCGTTTAAAAATATTATTCTCTAAATTTAAATATTTATATATATAAAGGATTATCATTTATGGATACTCGCTTATTTGTAATTGCTGTACCATTATTAATTGCAGCATCATGGGCATTATATAATATCGGTCGTTTAGCTATTCAACAAGTTCAACGTTTATCACGTTAATCTCTAGAATATAAAAGCAAAAATAAAATTGTAAAACTTTTATTATATTGTAATAAATAACGTTATTTTCATTCAAATAAACTACAATTTAAGATAATAAACACTAAAATTATAAAAATTATGTCTCATACTGTTAAAATTTATGATACATGCATTGGATGTACACAATGCGTACGAGCATGTCCTACGGATGTATTAGAAATGGTTCCTTGGGATGGTTGTAAATCAGGGCAAATTGCTTCTTCTCCACGTGTAGAAGATTGTGTAGGGTGTAAAAGATGTGAAACTGCCTGTCCTACGGATTTTTTAAGTGTCCGAGTATATTTAGGTGCAGAAACGACTCGAAGTTTAGGGTTAGCATATTAAATTCCAAAACTCTCATATTGCTATAATTTAAAAAAGTGATATGAGAATTTTTGGAGTGTACTAATTTTTTATTTAAATAAAAATATTAAAATTACGTTTATAAACTGACAGACTAAGAACTTTATAATCGGACCAAAGAATAAAGAAAGCACTTGAACAGTTTTTTAGAAATATGCTAAGTCCTCTCAAAAGTCTTTCAAGAAAAAGCTACTAAATAAAAAAAATCATTATTCTACGTATAATGATAACTTCAGGTCGGTCTTTTTTCGTGAATGAGTATTGAATTTTGATTCTACTAATATTAACAATTGATATTGCTAGCATAGTGAAAGTGAAAAAATTATACTAAAAAAACTTCAATTAGAACAATTGAAGAAAAAATGCAAGCAATGGAAAATATTTCATATTAGAATGGGTAACATTATACCTGCCTTATAAATTGAGGGCGGGAAAAATTTATTAATAGCGTTAATTAAGGATTATATCGAAGGTGTTCATCTAAATTGTATCTTAGATAAAGATCTTCAGTACGCAAATAATAATAGTCTAAGTAATATTACTTATGCTTTTTTAAAATCAAAGGCAAAAAACGGTTTTATTTATATTACAAAAATGGCTCTGTGCTATTTAATGGAAACTTATGGTTTAGATTTACTAACTTTACCGGTTTAAGTTTTAAATTTTATAAAGGTTTCAGGTTGTTATTAATTAGTAAGAAAAATTATTTCAATAGGGTTTTTGGGAATACCATTATTCATGTTAATTGTAGCCTAAGCACCTATGTCTATTATTCTCAGCTTGGTGGTAGAGAACTGTGAGATTGTTGAAATGGCTTTTACAAAAGACCCTGGTTTTCTAATAATATCAACAGACCTTATTTCCGCTCTTATTGATTTTATAAGACGTCGCACACTTAATTAGCCGGATCTTGAAACTGTTGATTTGAAATCTGTTGGTCGTGGTAAAATAACTATACTAGAATTCTCTATTTGATATCACTGTTTATTACTAGATCAAATTAGGCATAATCCAAAATGCAGATTTAGATCCTAGCGAAATTGCTGACATAGCTGTGAACAAATATGTAGATGTGCCTCCTTACTATAATGCGGTTGCAAACATGCAAGATATTATAAAACTAGTAACAGTTGAATTTAATGATAAATTTGAGATTTCACCAGGTCCAAAACCAACTATTAATTTTCGGTTTTAGGGTACGAAGCTTTTTAAGAATCAGGATAAAACTGCTAACTTTTTGAAAAGATTCAGAAATCCGAAATTTATCTGCAATATAGAACAATGGAACATTGTCACTCCTACTTCATAAAATGCAATTCGAATTCAGGATAAGGAGTTGTAAAATTTGTCATCTTTAAACTAGATTGGATAATTTATTCGACCTAGTTTAAAGTAGTTGTTTAACTATAATTTATTTTAAAAAATGTGGAAGAAGGAACTATAACACTTCAAAAATCATGCTACTAACTATAATTGGTGTTAGTATTTATCTTATATATTAGTAGACTATTTATCTGAATAATTTTCCATTTGTAAGAAATTTTTTTCGAGAAAAGCTCGAAATTGTAATTCAGTGATTCCATAAGCTTTCTCAGGCTCAGAGTCAAATTTTAAAGCTTCGCAGGCATCAAAAATATCTTTTATTAGCAGAGAAAACTTGCCTGATTTTGAATCAATCAAAACGTTAGATAATCGTTCAAAATTCTTTTCAAGATCTTTTTTGATCTTCTTCTCTTCTCTCTATATTTGAAAAAATTGAAGTCTCAATAAAAAAGAGTCGATTTCGTTAGTTACATATTTCTCAACTAAATAAATATAATCATGCCTCCGATTATAAATAATTTGATTATACAGGATTACTCCATAAGATAGTAATTCACGGTATTCTACTATATCCTCTTTATATAAAGAGCTATTTCTACTTTTAAAACTTTAATCCTTTTTTAAAAATTTAACATAGCGGACTTTGTTAAATGTCTGAGTCATTTAGTTTCTTTAATTAGTTATAAAATGTTGTTATTATCTTTTAAGTCTATTTCTTGATCATAATTTAAGTTTATAACTGTGTGAAATTTTGAAATGTTATAACGAATCAATTATTCCATTTTAAACAAATACTGAATAGAATCTTGAGTAATTTTCTATCCAGTATTTTCGATTTATGAAACCCATCCATAACTATGTAATCCTTTTCCTAAGAAATTAACTCCTAGATAACAAATCCAAATTACGAAAAAACCTAAACCACCTAATATAGCGGTTTTTTTGCCTTCCCATCCTTTTGTAATACGAGCATGTAAATAAGTAGCAAAAATTAGCCAAGTGATTAGTGCCCAGGTTTCTTTTGGATCCCAACTCCAATATGAACCCCATGCTTCATTTGCCCAAACTCCACCAGAAATAATACCAATAGTTAAAAATGGAAATCCTAACCCAATAATTCGATAACTCCAATTATCCAAGCTTTGTAATAATTTTAATTTCCCAAGTTCTGAGATTTCTGTTGACGAAGAAATAACTTTTGCTTCATAATAATCCAACATTACATTATATAAAGGTAATGACGAATTATCTACTATTTTGAAATCAATCTCTTGGTAACGAGAAATAACTAAAAATAAAATACATAATAAGGAGCCCATTATTAATGTTGCATAACTTAATAACATCATACTTACATGCATCATTAACCAGTTTGATTGTAAAGCTGGAACTAATGGACTTGATTTCTGCATTTCTGGAGAAAGAGTTAAATTAGCAAAACCATTAATTAATAATGTAACAGGAATTAATATTGCGCCAATTAATCGACTTTTTGTCTTTGTCTCAATATATAAATAAATTGTTAATAAAGTCCAAGTTAGAAACAATAATGACTCATATAAGTTACTGAGTGGAAAATAACCTGCTATAATCCAACGAGAACAAAGAATAAAAAACAGTAGTATATTCGCAATTAAGGTACTAACTTGACCAATTTTAGATAAAACTGATTTTTCACTAAAAAAAGATAAATTAATCCAATAAATTACCATTGCGAATAATAAAACGCCAAAAACAATATTTGATGAAAAGTTTTGAATTTCATTCCAATCCATGAAATTTCTCCAATAAAGATTTTCTATATAATTATCTTATACTATACTATACTATTGTACTAAAAATTACTATATATAATTATATATATTAATTTTAAAAATTAAATCAATCGTAACTAATTATTGAAATAACCATTTTAAAAAAGAATATCAATTTAAATTGACATTAATTCCTATCTCGAAGTATTATAGTTTTAATTTAAATAAAATCATAAATGTTATGTCAGTACTAAGAAAATATGAAATAATGATTCTTTTAACAGAGGAATTTAATGATAGTGAATTAAAAAGTTGGGTCTTTAATTACGCAAAAAATTTAAGAAAATTTAATGTTTGTGATATCTCTGTTATTTCTCGTGGAAAGCATAATCTAGCTTACTCGATTAATAATAAAGTTAAAGGAAATTATATTCAATTGAATTTTTCAAGTATGCCTAAATATATTAATAATTTTTCTAATATTTTAAAAATAGATTCACATGTTTTACGCTTTTTAGTTTTTAATAAACAATAATAGTAAATTTTAATTAATCATTTAATCAAATTAAAGGACTTTTATTTTGTCTTTCAAATACATAAGAAAAGTGTTTAATCTATTTTAGAAATTAGTAATAGAATTATAGCTAGTTAACTAGCTATAATACGTATAAAAAAATTTGTAATTTTAATAATCTTATGGTAATATATAGGTAAATATGATATCCTCAGTAGCTCAGTGGTAGAGCAATCGGCTGTTAACCGATTGGTCGTAGGTTCAAGTCCTACCTGGGGAGTATTTACAAATTAAAAACTATATGAATCAAAATTGTGATAGATTAAAAATCGGCGACAAATTTTTTAATTCTCGTTTAATGTTAGGAACTGGAAAATATAAAACAACAAAAGATGCGATTACTAGTATTGAGAGTAGTGAATGTGAAATTGTTACTGTTGCAATAAGACGCCTTCCAACTAATTTAAAAAACGATACAACAAGTTTTTTAAATAATTTAGACTGGAACAAATTATGGTTACTTCCAAATACTGCTGGATCACAAACAGCAGAAGAAGCAATTAGAATGGCATTTTTAGGTCATGAGCTAGCTTGTCAAATTGGACAAGAAAATAATTTTTTTGTTAAATTAGAAGTCATCTCTGATCCGAAATATTTACTACCTGATCCAATTGGAACTTTGAAAGCAGCTGAGTTTTTAGTTAAAAAAGGATTTACAGTATTACCATATATAAATGCCGATCCAATGTTAGCTTTGCATTTAGAAGATTTAGGATGTTCAACTGTAATGCCACTTGCATCACCAATTGGATCTGGTCAAGGATTAAATAATTTATCGAATATTAAAATTATTATTGAAAATGCTAACGTTCCTGTAATTATTGACGCTGGAATTGGTACACCAAGTGAAGCTGCAGCTTCAATGGAAATTGGAGCAGATGGTATCTTATTAAATACAGCAGTTGCACAATCGAAAAATCCTTCACAAATGGCATATGCAATGAATTTAGGTGTAAAATCTGGACGATTAGCTTATTTAGCTGGTAGAATGGAAAAAAAATATTATGCAAATGCAAGTTCACCATTAAGTTCTATTAGTACATTAAATTAAATTGAGACATTAATAATAAAAAGGGTCCCCATAAAAAACATAACGGATCCTTTTTATAAGTTTAAAAAATACAAAATTACTTTATACTACTAGCAATGTAAAGTTTGATAACCCGCGAATTATCAGTCTGGAAAGATTCCTACCTAATTGTTCTGCTTAACGGGCGACTTACTTTGTTGATATAGTAACGGGGAATGCGATATACTTTCGAATAATTGGTAAGTAAGATGGTAAATTATGGTCAGCAGATAACTTTAAACGTGGAGAGATCATAAATATAAGTTTAATAAAGACAATTAGTTTTATGAATATTTCTAAGATTTTTCCAAAAAGCCGTCAGCAGTTAATCAAATCACTGGAATTTTCATTTTTTCTGTACGATATAAGTATTTCTTTAGAGCTCAAATATCTTAACACAAATAATCGATCAATCAAATTTTTTTAAAAAGTACTCAGTTGATGGCGTGATTGGAAAATTGACGAGGTTAGCGAGTATAGTCAATTACTGTCTAATTACCCTTATTGGGAATCACGACAATACTATTGCCAACGAATGCAAAAGTTTGTCTCTAATGAACTTAGTATTCCAGATTTTATTGGTGAGGTTTTATATCCAAGTTTATCTAATAAAAGAGACGCCTCTGATTTAATAGAGGATTTTCAACGTCAAGCAAGCATTGAGTTAGACCCAAAAAGTTTTAGTTTTTCCAAAATTATTTCGGATTTAACACATATTTTAGAGGGTTATGATGAAGATCAAGAAGAAAGTTTCTTTACTCAGAAGGAGTTTCGTGAAATTATTGAAAATGCGGCCATCAAACTAGAAAAATATTATATCGAATAAAGTTAACTTATTCTATATAATTCAATCGGTTAATTCGTCATCTCATTTACATGACCTAAAGTTGAATTTAAGCTATGATGTTCAAGAGTTTGTCGTACAAATTTAATATTTTTTGTATTTTTACACAATTAAAAAATATTATAGTTAATTTAGAAAATAAAAACTTAAACGAATTTTATGATTCGTTTAAGTTGGAATTATCATCGACAATAATACATTCAGTAGTTAGAATCATACTTGCAATTGATGTTGCATTTTGTAAACCTGAACGTGTAACTTTAGCTGGATCCACAATTCCTTCTTCGTACATGTTTCCAAATGTATTTTTGGCTGCATTATAACCAATTTCAAATTCTTGTTGTTGAACTTTTTCAATAATAACTGGACCGTTGATACCAGCATTTTCTGCAATTCGACGTAATGGTGCTAGAATAGCACGTGATATAATCATAGCACCAATAAGTTCATCCTCTTTTAAATTATTTTTTGACCATGTAATAAGGTTTTCAGATAAATGTGTTAAAGTCGTACCTCCTCCAGGAACAATTCCTTCTTCTACAGCAGCTCGGGTTGCATTAATTGCATCTTCTAATCGTAATTTTTTATCTTTCATTTCAGTTTCTGTTACAGCGCCTACTTTAATAACTGCAATTCCACCTGATAATTTAGCAATTCGATCTTGTAGTTTTTCTTTTTCATATGTAGTATCTGCTACATTTGCCTGTTTTCGAAGTTGTTCACAGCGAACTTTAATATTATTTAAAGTTTGACCATCAGCTACAATTGTGGTTGTATCTTTATTAACAATAATTCGACGTGCTTCGCCTAACAAATTAAGTTGAATGTTATCTAAACTTAGTCCTGCATCTTGTGTAATAACCGTTCCACCTGTTAATATTGCAATATCAGCTAACATTTGTTTTCGTAATTCTCCAAAGCCTGGAGCTCGGATGGCAACCACATTTACAATTCCACGTAATTTATTTAAAATTAATGTAGCTAATGCTTCTTTTTCTACATCTTCTGCAACAATAAGAAGTGGTCGTTTCGTTTTTGTAATTTGTTCTAAAATTGGTAATAAATCTTGTTGAACTAGTGTAATTCTTTTATCTGTTAGAAGTATATATGGATTATCATATGAAACTTCCATTTTATCAGTGTTAGTAATAAAATAAGGAGAAATAAAACCTTTTTCTAGTTTCATTCCTTCAGTGATTTCTAGTTCAGTTACTATTCCTTTTCCTTCTTCTAACGATATTACACCTTCTTTTCCAACTTTAGCTAATGCATCAGCAATAAGAGATCCAATTATATCGTCATTTCCAGCAGAAATCGAAGCTACATGTTGAATTGACTTAATATCTTCAACGGGTTGAGCAAATTCATTAATTTGAGTAACTAAGTACTGTGCAGCTTTTTCCATCCCTAGTTTAATCGATATAGGATTTGCACCTGCTGCAACATTTTTTAATCCTTCTTTAACCATTGCATATGCTAGAACCGTTGCTGTTGTTGTTCCATCACCGGCAACATCATTTGTTTTAGAAGCAGCTTGACGAATTAAAGAAACTCCAGTATTTTCGATATGATCTTTCAAATTAATTTCTTTCGCAATTGTAACTCCATCGTTGACGATTTGAGGTGATCCATATGCTTTCTCTAATACTACATTTCGACCTTTAGGTCCTAATGTAACTGAAACAGCTTCTACCATGATCTCCATTCCTCGTTCTAGAGCACGTCGAGCACTATCTTGATATAAAATTTTTTTTGCCATATTTTTTATGAAACTATATTTAGAATATTACTCTAATTCAAGCATTAGTAAGTTTGCAAGTTTAAAATTGAATTCTATTAATTTTTTATCTTTACTAAATTGATCTATTTAGAGTATAATAGAAATTTAGAATTGTATTTTGGGCTTGTAGCTCAGTGGACTAGAGCACGTGGCTACGAACCACGGTGTCAGGGGTTCGAATCCCTTCTTGCCCAATTTCTCTATTAAATAATTTTATTTCTTAGCTTTAAGACTAAGATTTTGGGGTGTCGCCAAGTGGTAAGGCTGCGGACTTTGACTCCGCCATTCGTAGGTTCGAATCCTGCCACCCCAGTTTAATATTTCTATTTTAATCGGTTCAATAATAAAAAGTTGTTTTTAATTTTTATAATTTGCATAATTTCAATTAAAAATAATGAGTACAAATTATTAATCTAGACGAATAATAAAGTTATGGAAGCGAAAATTCAGTTTATAAAAGGCTTAGATGAAAAAGTATTACCAGATGTTCGTTTAACACGATCAAGAGATGGAAGTACTGGAACCGCAACTTTTAGATTTAAAAACCCGAATATTTTAGATAAGAATACCGCGAAAGAAGGAGAAATTACCGGTATGTATCTAATTGATAAAGAAGGAATTTTAGAAACACGTGATGTAAATGCTCGATTTCTTAATGGGAAACCTGAAGCTATTGAATCTATTTATATTATGAAGAGTCCAGAAGCATGGGATAGATTTATGCGATTTATGGAACGTTATGGAGAAACAAATGGTTTAGTTTTCACTAAAGCAAGTTAATAAGTAATTTGTTTTAGTGAAAATACAAACAAACTAATGAATTATTAATTAACTTTAGCCTAAAAAGAGAACGAGATGTAATTGTAGGAATTGTAAGACGGGACCGAGCAAGTGCATTTATAAAGTCACTTAGAAATAAATTTGAAACAACAACGTGAAACAATTAATATTATGCAAATTAAAGAAGCTCAATTTCCCAATAAAGTGAAAGAGGTAAATAATGACAATATTGATGTTGGAGTGGTATTTAAAGATAACTATTCTTATATAATTATTGTGCGTACACCACAAAGTTTACTTCAAGAAATCAACAATGAGTAAAAAATTTTGCGGACTCTAAAAAGCTAGAAATCTACAAAGAAAAGTACACTCTAAGCTATGATGATGCTATAGCTGTATTGAAATCAAGATATGGCCCAATAGATACCCTAAATTTTATAACTATTGACAGTGGTGAGTTCAAAATTCAAGAAGAACAAGCTGCGAAAAAACTAGAACATGCAGTTTGTTTTGAAATAAACCCAGCAGACTATTATTTATTACAAGACCAAACAAAATAAATCAATGATAAAAGTGGAATAGTGGCTTATATCCGAAAAGGTAAGACATTACCAAACCTGGATTTGATCAGAGCTTATCAAAATGCTATCAAAAATTTTTGTGAAGATCGAACTCAATCTAATAGAAATGATAAAAGCACTTTTCGAGGCGAACCTTTTATTACATTTTTCAATAAAGAAACTAAACAAGGCGCTATTTTCTTTTGCAACGTTCAATATAGCTGGTATAACTTTTTTTTCCGATGAAATAGTAGCATTATTAACAGATGATATTTTTAATTCTATCCGTTTTATAGATACTGACG
>Ga0208671_10000147_pt1 | contig 45380 bp, 58 predicted proteins | sample ColrivemetaGS759_FD_187606 | JGI IMG/M metagenome (GOLD analysis project Ga0208671, IMG submission 187606) | Estuarine microbial communities from the Columbia River estuary - Ebb tide ETM metaG S.759 (SPAdes) (version 2) | ecosystem: Environmental > Aquatic > Marine > Intertidal zone > Estuary ...
AAGTGGCGCAAACTCGATGGAGCCAACCGCATGCCAGAGATCATCGAAGGGATTGCATTCAAGGACGGGATCAAACAACTTAACCATGCCGCCTAATCACGCCGTCACCAACTTTCGGGCATAGCTCTCGACGTGTCCACTGGGCTCTAAGTAGTTCGGTTTGAATTGAAGAAGCCGCCGCGCAGAGATGCGAGGGGGCTTTTTTTCTGGGCTGTCCAATCGCTATTTTTGCATCGCCAGCGCAACAATGATGACAATGGTCAAATAGACCACGCCAAAGCCAGTTACTTTCATCTTGCCCACAGTGATTGTCGACGCCTTCCAAGTATCCCAAAAACGATTCATCGTTTACTCCAGTTCAGTTTGACGTTGTGTGTCTGATCAGACTTTTGATTGTTCTGAGGGAGGAAATCCATAACTTTCATTCTCTAGAATACTTACCAACTTACTGAAATTAAACAATTTTGAGAATTTTTGAACTTTTGTGCTGGGTGTTTACAATCCGTGAAGTATTGACGGTACAAGAGACGATTTGTGAAGAATTCTTACAGCTGTTCTAGGTGATCGAGCAGTCGAAATGTAGAAGGTCGCTTTTAGAAGTGCCTCAGATTGGAAAATTGACAGTATTTTTTAAAAAAAATGAGCCGTTCATGATTCGGAATCTTGAAGAGATCACTCAAATATTGTGGGATTTTCCTGCGTATCGACGGTGTGAAATGGTTCGAGTGGGGTTTGAAGTTGATCCTACAACTTCAATATATAGTGGTAAAAGTTTCGCCCCTACCAGCTGTAGGGGCTTGTGGCGACGTGCAGAAGGCGCGTGAAGTTTTATCGTGAATTCTTACGATTTTTCTTCTATCAACGCTGGGCAATCTGACGATTTCAGCCGAAAGGGCCTCAGAGTCCTGCAGCGAGGTTATTCGAGCTCCTAGACTGCAATGGAGCGAACCTTCGATGAGCCACGAGGGAAAAAAGACTAAACCAGTCCCTCCCGGTCGAATTTTGGCTGGGGCTGAAGTTGCGCGCCTAATTGATCTAAAATTCCCAACTAGGAACGAGTTTGCTTACAAAGCGGGATTAGATCCCAAAAAGGTGAGTGACTTGGTCAATGGCCGGAAGAAGATGGATGCAAATAGTGTTTTTTTGGCATTTGTTCGCAGAAGATGCCCACTCTCAATCCAATTCGCCTGAAGCACCTATCAACGACAGGGTGGATCAAAATACGGTAAACGCTCATTCACGATTAATCGCCGAAGCGGAAGCCCGAAACATGATCCGTTTTGTTGCGGAGGGCAGGGCATTAGAATTACCTTTGGATACTCCAGCGGAGCGGGTAAGGGTTTTATCGGATATTTTTTTTGGCCGTTAAGATCGGGTTTATCTCGGTTAGTCTATTGACTTGACCCTTGTAGCTTGGTGGTAACAAAACCCCACTCCCCACTTGCCACCCCCCCCCCTCCCAGCTATACGCCACCAATCGCCCAGCCTCGGATTCGTCCGGGGCTGCGCTTTTATGGTCAAAACGGTGTGTTTCATACCTGACGGATCAAACCAAAAGGGCACCTACGGGGGCCTACAACTTCAGGCTCCCACAACGCGGGGGCCGCCAAGCAAACGGAAGAAGCTAATCATGGCACTAAAGTCGTATAAGCCGACGACGCCAGGCCAGCGCGGGCTGGTGCTGATTGACCGTTCGGAGCTTTGGAAAGGACGCCCAGTTAAGGCCCTCACAGAGGGTCTGAGCAAGTCGGGCGGCCGGAACAACACCGGACGGATCACAATGCGTCGCATTGGTGGGGGTGCAAAGCGCCTTTACCGTATCGTAGATTTCAAGCGCAACAAGCTGGACGTTCCAGCCCATGTTCTGCGTATTGAGTATGACCCGAACCGGACAGCATTTATTGCGTTGATCCAATACGAAGATGGCGTTCAGAACTACATTCTGGCCCCACAGCGTTTGGCAATCGGCGACAAGGTGATTGCATCCAAGAAGGCAGACATTAAGCCAGGCAACGCAATGCCGTTCTCTGGTATGCCTATCGGTACAATCATCCACAACATCGAGATGAAGCAGGGCAAAGGCGGTCAAATCGCTCGTGCCGCTGGTACATACGCTCAGTTCGTTGGTCGTGACGGTGGTTACGCTCAGATCCGTTTGTCTTCGGGCGAACTGCGTCTGGTGCGTCAGGAATGCATGGCCACTGTTGGCGCTGTATCCAACCCAGACAACTCGAACCAGAACTTGGGTAAAGCAGGCCGTAACCGTCACAAGGGCATCCGCCCTTCTGTACGTGGTGTTGCTATGAACCCGATCGATCACCCACACGGTGGTGGTGAAGGTCGTACGTCTGGTGGTCGTCACCCGGTTACTCCTTGGGGTAAGCCGACGAAGGGTGCTCGCACACGTAACAAGAACAAAGCATCGCAGCGCCTTATCGTGCGTTCGCGTCATGCCAAGAAGAAGGGTCGCTAATAATGGCTCGTTCCGTATGGAAAGGCCCCTTTGTGGATTCCTATGTCTTGAAAAAGGCAGAAGCATCACGCGAAAGCGGCCGCAACGAAGTGATCAAAATCTGGTCCCGTCGTTCGACAATCCTGCCTCAGTTCGTTGGTCTCACCTTTGGTGTGTACAACGGCAAGAAGCACATCCCTGTTAACGTATCTGAAGATATGATCGGTCAAAAGTTCGGTGAATATTCACCAACACGGACTTACTACGGTCATGCTGCAGATAAAAAAGCGAAGCGGAAATAAGCCATGAGCAAGGATAACAATCCCCGCCGCGTGGCCGACAACGAAGCACGTGCAAAACTGCGCATGCTCCGTACTTCGCCACAGAAACTGAACCTGGTAGCTGCGCTGATCCGTGGCAAGAAAGTTGAGCGGGCTTTGACCGATTTGACTTTCTCTAAAAAGCGGATCTCGGACGATGTGAAGAAGTGTCTTCAGTCGGCCATCGCTAACGCTGAAAACAACCACGATCTCGACGTTGACCAGTTGGTCGTCGCTGAGGCCTATTGTGGTAAGAACCTGATCATGAAGCGCGGTCGTCCGCGGGCTCGTGGTCGTTTCGGCAAGATCGTGAAGCCATTTTCGGAAATCACAATTGTGGTTCGCCAGATTGAGGAGCAGTCATAATGGGTAACAAAGTAAACCCAATCGGTATGCGTCTTCAGGTCAACCGTACCTGGGATAGCCGCTGGTATGCAGATACTAAGGACTATGGCGATCTTCTGCTAGAAGACCTTGCGATGAAGAAATTCATCAAAAAGGAATGTGCTCAGTCCGGCGTAAGCCGCGTGATCATCGAGCGTCCGCACAAAAAGTGCCGCGTCACGATCCATGCTGCCCGTCCAGGCGTTATCATCGGCAAGAAAGGTGCAGACATCGAAGGTCTGCGTTCCAAGCTTGCTAAGCTGACAAAGTCTGAACTGCACCTGAACATCGTCGAAGTGCGCAAGCCTGAACTGGACGCAGCTCTTGTTGCTGAATCCATCGGTCAGCAGCTTGAGCGTCGTGTGTCTTTCCGTCGCGCTATGAAGCGTTCCGTACAGAACGCAATGCGCATGGGTGCTCTTGGTATTCGTGTGAACCTCGCTGGCCGTCTTGGCGGCGCGGAAATCGCGCGTACTGAATGGTATCGTGAAGGCCGCGTGCCTTTGCACACATTGCGTGCGGACATCGATTACGCACTTTTCGAGGCTATGACACCCTACGGGATCATCGGCATCAAGGTCTTCATCTTTAAGGGTGAGATCATGGAGCACGATCCGCAGGCTCATGACCGTAAACATGCTGAGCTGCAAGAGGGCGCTGTCCCTCGCGGCCCACGTCGCTAAGGAGCTAGATAAATGCTACAACCAAAGCGTACAAAACACCGCAAGCTGCACAAAGGCCGCATCAAGGGTTTGGCAAAGGGCGGGTCTGACCTGAACTTTGGCACCTACGGCCTGAAGGCAATCGAACCTGAGCGTATCACTGCGCGCCAGATCGAAGCTGCACGTCGTGCTATGACACGTCACATGAAGCGTCAGGGCCGTGTCTGGATCCGTATTTTCCCAGACACACCTGTTACATCTAAGCCTGTCGAAGTTCGTATGGGTAAAGGTAAAGGTTCAATCGATTTCTGGGCATGTAAAGTGAAGCCAGGTCGTGTGATGTTTGAAATCGACGGCGTTGATGAAGTGACAGCACGTGAGGCCCTTCGCCTTGCTGCGATGAAGCTTCCTATCAAAACACGCACAGTGGTTCGTGAAGATTGGTGATATTGCCTTAGGCAATTCACCAAGTGCGGTGTAGCGAATTTGTAAAGCAAACTCGCGGGCCGCACCACGGTTCAAATAGAAAGCCCCCGTCGAGCAATCGGTGGGGGCTTTTTGCAACGTGCCCTGTTTTTTGCAACGTGTAAGGCATACGTATCAAGCTATAAAAATAACGAGATTTTTCAGTGAACCGTCAAACACCCAAAAAGGGTGATGTCGTCCGCTATGCGCATGTCATCTTCCTTGCAACAATTATTGGTAAGCTGCTGCTTGGCGTGATCCAGCTGGCAATCGGCGCATTAATTTGGCTTGGGTTTGCGGTCAAAATGCCTGCATTCGTGGGCTGGGTGTTCCACGATGAGTTGCTTGAGGATCCAACTGACTTATTGGCGAGCTGGGTTATGACCAACGTAGGCAAAATTCTCAGCGTTGATTTGTCTTTCTATCAGGCCTATTTTGCTGCCCACGGCTTGCTGCATGTCGCCGTCGCGGCCGCTTTGCTCTTTGGGTCCGCTTGGGCCTATCCTGCCACGAGCTTAACGCTTGGTGCTTTTGTCGTGGTGCAATTGATCGAGTGGTATACCGTCGGCGGCTCCGCCGTGCTGATATTAACAGCTATCGACGTCTTCGTGATTGGCCTCACGTGGATCGAATGGCGCACGAGCGCAAAACGTCACTCCCAGCCGTAATTAAAGCTCACCGAAATCCGATCATCTTCCGCCATGTTCATCGGCACTTCATGTCGTAGCCAGCTTTCCCACAACAGCACATCGCCAACGTTCGGCTGCACATAGATAAACTGTCGCATCTCGTCGCGGGCATCTTTGAGGCGGGTCGGGGCGGCCATCATCATCGCAGACCGTGGGTCTTCGAATTTGATAGCGCTCGTGTCCTCGGGCATCGCCACATAGGTCGTCCCAGAGATCACGGAATGCGGGTGGATGTGCGACGTATGGATGCCGCCCTCAGGCAGGATGTTGATCCACATGCTGTCGAGCTTCAGCTTTTTCTCGCCCAGATCGAATTGCAAATCCTTGGCGAATTCCGCCACATGCTTATCCAGCACCTTCACCAGATCTTTAAAGATCGGGAACCGCCACGCCAGATCGGCCAGCGACGCGTAGGACGTATAGCCGATATAGCCGTTCGCCTCGCACCAGTCTTGGCCAGCCTCATCGTCATCGGCGATAACAAGGCAAGAGTTTTCCATCTCGGCAGGGTCAATGGGTTTGCCGTGCTCGGACAAAGCGGCACGGTAAAGGCGGGTGACGAAGAGTGATTCAATATGTGACATGCCCCGTTGATACCCGAGCCGTGCAACCATGGCGAGACACTTTCCACGCCGCCCCGTTTCCGCAACTCAGGCAAAGTGATCACGCCTTTGCGACTGTTTCTGATCTGGAAATAGTCGAGCAAAAATAGACTTTTGGACCACTTAACAGGTGTCGCGCGGCGTGCCATACCGAACAGGTTATGTGTAAATGGTGATCCAGAAATGCCAATCCTACCCGAACCAGAACCGATGATCCGGTTGACGGACGCCAATTATGCCGATGGCATAGGTGCGCCTGCGGATGGCGTTGATCCTGTCATCGTGTCCTCGGAGCTATTCGATCAGGACGGCTTCGTCGCCAATAGCGCGAACCTGAGTAATCTGTTCGTCGCATGGGCCCAATTCACCGATCACGACCTGACGCTTACCGCTGAAGGCCACGGCGAGGTTATTACCGCCGAAGGTTTGGTCGCCCCACTGACGCGCGCTGATTATGCCGATGGCACAGGCGTCGACGGTCCCCGTATGCCGATGAACGAGATCACATGGCAGATGGACGGGAGCCAGATTTACGGCAGCACCATTGATCGCACGCACGATCTGCGGAGCTTTGAGGGTGGTCATCTGCGCGAGGGCGAGGGTGGATTGCTGCCCAACGCTGACGCCGATAGTTTCATGGCGGGTGATATCACGTCAGACGAACCTGTGTTCCTCGCGGGTGATGTCCGCGCCAATGAAAACCCCGCGCTGACTGCCGTCCACACCGTGATGATGCGCGAACATAATTATTGGGCCGACCGCCTCGCTGAGGAACACCCCGATTGGACTGACGAACAATTGTTCAATGGTGCCCGTCAGATCGTCGAAGTCGAAATCCAGCAGATTACCTATAACGAATGGCTGCCTCATTTGATCGGCGATGCGGCAGGTGCCGACACTGGGTTTGATCCGACGCTCAATGGCCAGATATCAGTCGAGTTCGCGACCGCTGGCTTTCGTTTCGGCCACACGATGGTGTCGAGCAGTATCGACCGCATCAACGACGACGGCACCACGATTGCCGAGGGCAATTTGTCCCTGCAAGAGGCATTCTTTAATCCTGATGCGATCCGTGAAGGTGGGATTGAGGCGATTGTACGCGGGCAGGCGGGCTCATTGGCACAAGAGGTCGACACACAGGTTGTCGATGATCTGAACTTCTTTCTGTCCACACCCAATGGGATGACGGGCTTTAGCCTTGTGGGTCTTAACCTGTTACGCGGCCAAGACCTTGGGCTGCAAAGCTATGTGGACACCCGCGCCGCGCTTTTGGACGATATCGATCCCGCGACAATCGATCCCACCGACTTCTCGATTTTCACAGACGACCCCGCATTGCAGGCGCAGCTCGCATCGGTTTACCCAACCGTGCATGATGTTGAACTTTGGGTTGGTGGCCTTGCAGAAGACCCCATCGATGGCACGCAATTTGGCCCGCTCTTCACCTATATAGTGGCCGAACAATTCGGCAGAACACGCGGTGCCGACGAGACCTTTGGTCATCTCGACGAGAACCTTGGCGCTGACATCATCACCGAAGTGCGCGGTACGACCTTCAGCGACATCATCTTGCGCAACACAGAAATTGACGTGATCCAAGATGACCCATTTATCGCTGTCTCGCGAAGCCTGACTGACGCTGACACGCCACTTGGCACTTGGGATGACGATCAAATTGATATCGTCTCATTGCATATTTCCGAGGGCATCAATGCACACGCGGGGGCCGATCACATCGCGATCCTTGGTGGGTCCATCGTTGAGGGTGTCATCAAGCTGGGTCGTGGCGACGATATATTTGACATGAGCAGTGGCACTGTCACGGGTGATGTCAAAATGAATGCGGGCGATGACATCGTCAATCTATCAGGGACGGCTCACCTTGGCCGCCACCTGCAAACAGGGCAGGGCGATGATACGGTTACTTTGTCGGGGCACGCACAAATTGACGGGGCGATCCAAACTGGCGACGGCAATGACGTCGTGTCTATTGGGGCGAATACGTCTGTGGATGCGATCTACCTTGGCGGTGGCGACGACACGGTCACGCTAGCTGCTGGCGCTGATGTGCGGGTTGTGCGTGGCGGCGAAAACGATGGCGACAATGATGCGCTTATTGTGCAAGGACCGCACCGTATCGCTTGGGAAAACAACGATCCGACCAGCGGCAATGGCACGATCATTTATCTCGACGCCGACGGCCGCGAGACTGGTCAAACGACGCGATTTAGCGAATTCGAATCCGTCACCTGTTTTACCGCCGGGACGCGGATCATTACTGCGCGCGGCATGCAGGTCATCGAAAATCTAGAGATCGGTGACCATGTCTTTACGCTTGATGCAGGCATGCAGCCGATCCGCTGGATTGGGCGCACTACGGTCCCTGCCACAACAAACAACGCGCCCATCCAGATCGCGGCGGGTGCGCTTGGCAATGCACAATCGCTGCAAGTCTCCCCGCAGCACCGTATGCTGGTGGCGGATTGGCGCAGCGAATTGGTTTGTGGCACCGACGAGGTGCTGGTCGCGGCCAAACACTTGATCAACGACCACTCGATCCGCCAGATCACTGGCGGCACTGTCGATTACATCCACATCCTGTTTGACGACCATCAGATCATCATGGCCGAAGGTATCGCCTCGGAGAGCTTCCATCCGGGGCGTGTTGGTTTCGGATCAATGGCCGAGGCGGCGCGGCAGGAACTGCTGTCGCTGTTCCCGCAGCTTGCCGCGGACCTCGACGGATTTGGCCCTGCCGCCCGTTACAGCGCCAAGGCCAGTGAAGCGATCCTGATCGCTAAGTTATGCTGACAAATAAGCCGCGATCTTATCTTTAAGCTGCAGCCGCTCTTTGCGCATGTCTGTGATGACGTCGTCAGAGGTTGGCTCCACATCGGTCTCGGCGCGGTGCACCGCGCGGTTCAGCGTGTGATAGTCTTCCGCCATTTTTGCAAAATGAGCGTCCGAAGTTTTCAGCCCGTGGATTTTGTCGGCGTGCTCTGGAAATTCTTCGGCTAGTTCGTGGGGTGTATGAGACATCATCTTCTCCTTAAGTGATGACTCTATGCTGCGCCCTTCACCCGCATTGGTCGTTGATGCAGGTCAACTCTTGGCCGCAATATCAAAACTCCATCAGGCCCAACAATGACCTTTGGCGACATCAACTCGGTTCGCTTTCGTTTCCCACAAAACCACTTGCCACAAAGGGGTTGCCACGCAGGGTAGGGCGTCCTATACGGCGAGCCTCTAACCCCTCCACTGGATTCGGGGTGACCTGTCATGGGCCCGCCAGTGTTTGAAATAAAGGAATATGGCAATGGATGCCAACGAACTGCGTAACAAGACGCCGGACGAGCTTCGTGCGGAACTTGTAAATCTGAAGAAAGAGGGTTTTAACCTTCGTTTTCAACAAGCAACTGGCCAGATGGAAAACACATCTGGGATTCGCAAAGCGCGTCGTGCTGCGGCTCAAGTTAAAACAATTCTGAACGAAAAAGCGGCTGCCGCTTCTAAGGAGGCTTAACCAATGCCTAAGCGTATCCTGACTGGTGTTGTCACAAGCAACCAAAACGAGCAGACGATCACAGTATCTGTTGAGCGTCGCTACAAGCACCCATTGCTTCAGAAAACAATTCGTAAGTCCAAGAAATATCGGGCGCACGACGAGCTAAACGCATGCAAGGTGGGCGATCAAGTTCGCATCATCGAATGTGCGCCACGTTCAAAAACGAAACGTTGGGAGCTTGTTGCCTCCTAAGGGCTTCAACTTTCAATACTAATCGAAACCCTAGGGGCCCGGTCGGAAATCGGGGATAGCCCTGTAGGTCGAAAAAAGGAAACCAAATGATCCAGATGCAGACCAATCTGGATGTTGCTGACAATAGCGGCGCTCGCCGTGTTCAGTGCATCAAGGTTCTGGGTGGTTCTCACCGTCGTTACGCCAGTGTTGGAGACATCATTGTTGTTTCGGTGAAGGAAGCCATTCCTCGCGGTCGTGTGAAGAAAGGTGACGTGCGTAAAGCCGTTGTCGTTCGCACTGCCAAAGAAGTACGTCGCGAAGACGGCACAGCAATTCGCTTCGATAGCAATGCAGCCGTGATCCTCAACAACAACAACGAGCCAGTAGGTACACGTATCTTTGGACCAGTTGTTCGTGAGCTTCGTGCGAAGAACTTCATGAAAATTATCTCTCTTGCTCCGGAGGTGCTGTAACTATGGCTGCTAAACTCCGTAAGGGTGACAAAGTCATCGTTCTTGCTGGCAAGGACAAAGGCGCAAAAGGCGAGATCAAATCGATTGATCCAAAAGCTGGTAAAGCTGTTGTTGAAGGTGTCAACATGGCCGTGCGCCACGTGAAGCAATCCCAGAATTCTCAGGGTGGTCGTACGCCAAAGGCGATGCCGATCCAACTGTCCAATCTGGCTGCTGTAGATGCAAATGGTAAAGCAACCCGCGTCGGTTTCCGTATGGATGGCGACAACAAGGTTCGTTTTTCTAAGACAACAGGGGATGCGATCTAATGCTTGATAACGCAACATACACCCCGCGTCTGAAGGCTGAATACATCGCGAAAATTCGCGCTGCTTTGAAAGAAGAATTCGGCTATAAGAACGAAATGCAGATCCCACGTTTGGACAAGATTGTTCTGAACATTGGGTGTGGCGCAGAAGCTGTCCGTGACAGCAAGAAAGCGAAATCCGCACAGGAAGATCTCTCAACAATCGCCGGCCAAAAGGCTTTGACGACTGTTGCGAAGAAATCCATCGCTGGTTTCCGCGTTCGTGAAGACATGCCTCTTGGTGCGAAGGTTACACTTCGTGGTGACAAGATGTATGAATTCCTTGACCGTCTGATCACAGTTGCAATGCCTCGTATCCGCGACTTCCGCGGCGTATCTGGTAAATCCTTCGACGGTCGTGGCAACTACGCTACTGGCCTCAAAGAGCACCTGGTGTTCCCCGAGATCAACTTCGACAAGATCGATGAGAACTGGGGCATGGACATCGTCATCTGTACCACCGCCAAAACCGACGCTGAAGCAAAGAGCCTGTTGAAGAACTTCAACATGCCTTTCAACAGCTAAGCGGTAGGGAGAGAATTAGATATGGCTAAGAAATCCATGATCGCACGCGAAGTGAAGCGTGAGAAGCTGGTGAAGCAGTATGCGACTAAGCGCGCTGCTTTGAAGGCAATAATCAACGACAAAGAGAAGCCTGTAGAAGAGCGCTTCAAAGCAACTTTGGAACTCGCAAAGCTGCCACGTAACTCTTCTGCTGTGCGTCTGCACAACCGTTGCCAGTTGACTGGGCGTCCACACGCCTACTACCGCAAACTCAAGATCAGCCGGATCGCGCTGCGGGACCTCGGTTCCAATGGCGAAATTCCCGGTATGGTCAAGTCAAGCTGGTAAGGAGCATATAAGATGAACGATCCTATCGGTGATATGCTGACACGTATACGCAACAGCCAAATGCGTGGCAAGCCAACAGTCATGACACCAGCTTCCAAGCTGCGTGCATGGGTCTTGGACGTGCTGCTCGACGAAGGCTACATTCGCGGCTACGAGCCAAAGACCGGCATTGACGGTCACCCGGCTCTTGAGATCAGCCTCAAGTACTACGAAGGCACTCCTGTCATTCGCGAAGTGAAGCGGGTTTCTAAACCTGGCCGCCGCGTTTACATGGGTCCAAATGACATCCCAGTCGTCCGTCAGGGCCTGGGTGTGTCGATTGTCTCCACCTCTAAAGGTGTGATGTCGGATGCAAACGCACGGGCGGCCAATGTTGGCGGCGAAGTGCTCTGCACTGTATTCTAAGGAGCCATAGACATGTCTCGTATCGGTAAAAAATCGGTTGAGCTGCCAGCAGGTGTTTCGGCAACTGTTTCAGGTCAAACCATTGAAGTAAAAGGGCCTAAGGGCACTCGTACTTTCAAAGCAACAGACGACGTGACCATCACTGTTGATGGTCAGTCGGTATCCATCATGCCACGTGGCTCTTCTAAGCGCGCACGCCAGCAGTGGGGCATGAGCCGCACTATGGTTGCAAACTTGGCCACTGGCGTCACCGAAGGCTTCAAGAAAGAACTTGAAATCAACGGTGTGGGTTATCGTGCCGCAGCTCAGGGCAACGTCCTGAAACTGCAGCTTGGTTACAGCCACGAAGTCAACTTCGATGTGCCAGAGGGTGTGACAGTCACAACCCCGAAGCAGACCGAAGTCATCGTGGAAGGTATCGACCAGCAGCTTGTAGGTCAGGTCGCGGCTAACATCCGCGAATGGCGTAAGCCCGAGCCGTATAAAGGCAAGGGTATCAAGTATAAAGGCGAGTTTATCTTCCGCAAAGAAGGCAAGAAGAAGTAAGGACGCAGACAATGGCAAACAGCAAAAGAACACTGTTTCTGAAGCGCCGCATGCGCGTCCGGAACAAACTTCGCAAAGTAACAGCGAACATCGGGCGTCCGCGCCTGTCCGTTCACCGTTCAAACAAAAACATCAGCGTCCAGCTGATCGACGATGTAAACGGCGTGACACTCGCGTCCGCTTCTACATTGGAGAAAGCACTGGGCGTTGTCGGGAAATGCAACATCGAAGCTGCGAAAATCGTGGGCGCTGCAATTGCAGAACGAGCGAAAAAAGCAGGCGTCGAGCAGGCATTCTTCGACCGTGGTGGTTTCTTGTTCCACGGCAAAGTGAAGGCAGTAGCCGACGCAGCGCGTGAAGCAGGTCTGAAGATCTAAAAAAGGCGGGGTGCGCGTCTCTGCGCACCCTACCGACCAAATGCAGGATGCGCGCCTAGCGCATCTTCGATGATCCGGGGCGATGCGCCACTTGGATTGTGACATACGGCGAAAGCCAAAGAATTAAAGGACGCCAACAATGGCAGAACGTGATAACAACCGGGGTGGCAACCGTCGCCCTCGTGAAGAAGCAACACCAGAGTTTGCTGACCGCTTGGTCGCAATCAACCGTGTTTCCAAAACTGTAAAAGGCGGTAAGCGCTTTGGTTTTGCAGCACTCGTCGTCGTTGGCGACCAAAAAGGCCGGGTCGGCTTTGGTAAGGGTAAAGCGAAGGAAGTTCCTGAAGCAATCCGTAAAGCCACTGAGCAAGCGAAGCGTCAGATGATCCGTGTTGCGTTGAAAGACGGCCGCACATTGCACCACGATGTCGAGGGCCGTCACGGCGCTGGTCGCATCGTCATGCGTACAGCGGTTGCTGGTACTGGTATCATCGCCGGTGGTCCAATGCGTGCTGTATTCGAAATGCTCGGTGTTCAGGACGTTGTGTCCAAGTCCATCGGTTCTTCGAACCCATACAACATGATCCGCGCGACAATGGATGGCCTTGCAAAGGGTCAGTCACCACGCAACGTCGCACAGCGTCGTGGTAAGAAAGTTGCTGAAATTCTCCGCAAGGACGACACCAAAGCAGCAGACGCCGCTCCAGAAGCCGCAGAAGCGTAAGGAACCGATATCATGGCTAAAACAATTGTAGTTAAGCAGGTTGGTTCGCCAATCCGTCGTCCTGCCGACCAGCGTGCAACGCTGATCGGTCTGGGCCTGAACAAAATGAACCGTACACGTGAATTGGAAGACACACCTTCCGTACGCGGCATGGTTCGCAAGATCTCTCACATGGTTGAGATCATCGAAGAAAAAGGCTAAACGCGCGATGGGTTAAAACCCATCCTACGACAGTCAGAAACGCCTCACAGGTCACTGTGGGGCGTTTTGCGTTTATATGTTATATGGGTCCGCCAAAGGTCGTAGGATGCGTTTTACTGCATCCTGAAGCGCCTCCAAAGCATTGAATGTGTTTTGCGAACCGCTAGAACAAGAAGTTGTCCTCTGTCAGGTCTGCCAAATCGGTTTCGTTCAACCGAATGAGCAGCCCTTCATCTGTTTCAATTACCACATCTGATCCGTCTTGCCGAATATGGTTTTCCATCAAATCCGCGTAGGATGTAATCGCAGTGACCTTACGCAGAATGATGTCTTCGGATCCACGCCCTGCTTCGAAGTCGGTAATAATATTGGATTGGCTGAGGTCGGAAAAGACAAAGTCATCGGCGCCTATCCCACCTGTCAGGATGTTACTACCACGCCCCCCAAAGAGTAGGTCAAAGCCGCCTGAGCCAGCTAAGGTGTCGTTTCCATCCCCACCAAAGAGCCAGTCACGGTGCGATCCGCCCCCGACATAATCGTCGCCAAGCCCGCCCATGACCGTGTCGCTATCGCGTGCGCCTGTTATAAAATCATTGCCGTGGCCGCCAAACACCCTATCGCGCCCATTCCCGCCTGAAACAGTGTCCCCCCCGACGCCGCCATAAAGGATATCGCGTCCACTTGACCCTTGGATGGAGTCGTCCCCACTCCCGCCAAACAAAACGTCCAGACCCAAGTGGCCGTTGATTGAGTCATTGCCATCTCCGCCATAGACCAGCTCATTCCCCGTAGCACCTCTGATCCTGTCGGCTCCAAAGCCGCCAAAAACAAGATCGTCGCCACCACGGTTGCTGATACTATCATCGCCACTTTGACCGTAGATAAGGTCATACCCCGAACCGCCAATAATACCGTCTTGGCCCGTTCCCCCGTACAGAGAATTGGTCCCTCGGACGCCAGAAATCCAATCGTTACCGCCGTTCCCGTATATGACGTCATCTCCGCCCCCTCCGAAAATCGAAGAGCCATCATTGCATCCTCAAAGACGTTATCATCCGGCCCAAGATATATTCTGCTTATCAGGCTAGGGCTGGTATCGGTCAGTGAAACCTTGTCTAAGGTAGTGCCCAAACGAGTCATCATGGAAGTATCCTTCAATTGAAAAGCGCGGCCGATCTTCACGAGGCGGACGCAAAAAAGTATGTGGCGTGTCGCCCCTTAAAAGATGAAGTCTTCGGCATTCAGCGCCGACAGCGACACGTTCCGCAGCCTGATTGTTAGCCCAGCACCGTCGTCAATCACAACATCAGCGCCGTCTTGGGTCATATGGTTTGTGACCAGATCATCATAGGACGTAATCTCGGTCACACGGCGTAAAATGATATCTTCTGACGCCCGGCCCGCCTCAAAGTCAACGATAGTATGGCTTCCGATTCCATCGATAAAGATAAAGTCATCTGCGCCCTTGCCGCCAGTCAGAGTTGAACGACCAGCGCCCACGACAATTTGGTCAAAACCGCCGCCGCCATAAATAAAATCAACACCTTCACCAGTAAATATCCTGTCACGATCCGACCCACCCGAAAGCCGGTCATCCCCGTCACCACCGAAAATGCGATCACGGCCGGCGCCGCCAGCAATGTTTTCGTCACCACGCCCCCCATAGATTCGATCAGCGCCGCTATCGCCGAACAACCCGTCATCGCCATTGCCGCCGTAGAGTATGTCATTCTGGCGGCCACCATACAGCCTGTCATGGCCATTTCCTCCCCCCCAAGGTGTCGTCTCCAACATTTCCAGACAGGATATCATCGCCTCCGCTGCCCATTAAGTTGTCGTCTCCGTTGCTGCCCCGCAAAGTGTCATTCCCAGCGCCACCGTCCAAATGATCGTCACCGTCATTGCCATAGATACTGTCATTGCCGTCCCCAGCAAAGAAGGTGTCGTCGCGGTTTGTCAGCCCGATATCGTCATTGCCCAATAGGTTAAATTCCGCGCTATCGCCCCATGTGACACCATGCCAGTAGTTTTCGCCAACGGGGAACAAGCTCAAGTCCAAGTCTTGCCCCATTATAAAATTCTCAAAGGCCAATGGGTCGCTGCCTGATCGCTCCGCCTCGACAAGCGCAAGCAGGGATTCGACTGGCAAGTAAGGTCCAAAAGAAGCACTACTGTGGCCAAAGACACCATCGACAGAAAGATAGAAGGCCTCAAGCTGGCCACCCGCCAAATAGTTTGCGCCTTCGATTGCGGTGTAGGTCGGGTCGTAGACGTATAACTCTATGTTGACTTCTAATCCATTAAACGTGCCGCACTATCTGCGGCCATGTGTTGGCCTCCCCGACCTGAACGGGGTGTTCAGCAATAAAGGTCAATAAATTTGGTAGGTCATAAAGGGAAATGAAATTCCTAAATGCGTGAAAAAACATGGTCATCTTGTAATCTCCGAGAGTGCAAAAATTGATTGTGTCTGCGCGCCGAAATCGCTCAAATGGTAAATTGCTAGAACATAGGTGTCGTTGAAAAATGGTAAACGGGACGCTGCATTGAATGTTTCCAGCGCCCCGTTGATGTTTAGAAAATAAAGTCACCCGCCCCCAAGTCGGCGATGTCGACGTTGAGTAGCGTGATCGTCAGGCCTGCGCCATCCTCGATCACCACGCTGGTCCCGACTTGCGACATGTGGTTGGCGCTCAGGTCAGCAAAGCTTGTGATCCCTGTCACGCCACGCAAGATAATATCTTCCGCGTTGTTGTTCGCGTCAAAGTCGCGGATCGTGTCGTTCCCGTCGCCATCGCGAAAGATGAAGTCGTCGCTGCCAGTGCCGCCAACCAAAAGGTCATTGCCTTGATGGCCAAAAAGCTGATCCCAACCGTTGCCGCCATAAAGGCTGTCGTGCCCAAGGCCGCCATTGAGAAAGTCGCGATCATCGCCGCCACCCAAGACGTCGCGGCTAGACCCCCCGTAAAGGCGATCAAGGCCATCGCCGCCCATCAGACGGTCTTGGCCGCGACCACCGTACATTCTGTCGTCGCCATCGTCGCCGTAGGTCAGGTCATTGCCGTAACCGCCCACAACGATATCGTGGCCCGAGCCACCCGCCACAACATCGTTGCCAGAGCCGCCATTAACACGGTCATTATCGCCGTCGCCATTGAGGTCATCATTGCCACCAGCGCCCAGCACGATATCGTCTCCAGAGCCACCTTCGACGCGATCATTGCCCGCGCCGCCGTTCAGACGGTCATTGTCGGCGCCACCAAAAAGCTGATCGTCACCATTGCCAGAAAACAAATTGTCTTCGCCGCCCATGCCCCGAATGACGTCGTTACCCGTCAGGTTGAAAGGCGCACTATCCCAGACAAGTGTTCCTGCTGGCGCAATGTCGGCGTTGTCTGACAATGTTATGTCATAACTGCGTGTTAAAAAATAGTTTTCGAATGCCGACGTGTCGAACCCGAAAAAATCATCAACAATAATTGGGCCCAATTCTTCGAGATCGAAGTTAAGGTTCGACATCGTGATTGTGCCGCCGCCAATGATGTTTAGGGTATTGATCACACCCGTGTGGGTATCCAAATTCAAGTTCGTCGTGGTGCCTGTTATAATCAGGTGGTCGGCGCCCAGATACTGCGTTCCGGTAAAGCTCGAAGGTTGAAAGAATGTAATTTGGGCATCAAAGAAAAAATCCTCAAAAATCTCGGGAAGATGAGTGATGTCGTAGTCGTTGGGACCGTTGAAACTGATCTGAATTGCCATCGGGGTATGTCCTCGGAGTAAAATCGGTAAAGGCTGTCGCCGTACTTGTTAAAGGGATAGGCGTTAGGGCGGGGCTAAAACCTATTTGGAAACTCTACTATGATGGGCAAGTTCAAATCAATTGCCGATGCAACCTTAGAGTGTTTGGCGAAAAAGTTTACTCGTGATGATACAATTGCATCGGCAAAATGCGCAAATTTGATGCTACTTTCCGCGATATCCTATGCAAAAAACACATAGCAGCATTGGTCTATTGAGCGTTGTTGGCGCTCTGAGAATGGCTATGTGGCGATCAGGGGCAAGTAACAGACACCAGCATCGCTCGCCAGAACGAGTGAACGGCATAGGATAAATACAATGGCTAACATCACAAATATCGCACCACACGTCGCGGGCTTCAGCTTTGGCCAAATCATCATTGACACGATCTCTGATTTCAAAGCAGCGCGCGCGCGTCGCGCAGTTTACAGCGCAACATTTCAGGCTTTGAGTGACATGACTGACAAGGATCTTGCAGACATCGGCATTAGCCGTCTCTCGATCCGCGATACTGCTTTGAAGGCGGCAGGCGAACAGCTTTAATCGCATCCGTTTTCGATCCGACACTTCAACGCCCTCGCAATTGCCGAGGGCGTTTTCATTTGTCTCGATCAATCAAGCGCAACTGTTTAACGCAAAAGGCCCACTGAACGCGTCAGCGGGCCTTTTCATATCTTAGTTGGCAGCGTTTAGAAAATAAAGTCGCGCGCCCCAAGATCGCCAAGGTCGACGTTTTGCAACGTGATCGTCAGGCCCACGCCATCGTCGATCACCACGTCCGCGCCGACTTGTACCATATGGTTGTCGCGGAGATCACCAAAGTCTGTGATCGCGGTCACACCTTGCAGGTCGATCTGCTCGCCATCCTCGTCTACGTCAAAATCGCGTATGTCGTCATGTCCGTGCCCATCGCGGAAGATGAACACGTCCGCCCCGTTGCCACCAACCAAAAGATCGTTACCGACGTTACCGTAAAGTCGATCTGCGCCGTCACCACCGTAAAGCCGATCATTGCCGAGCCCGCCGTTCATGGTGTCAGACCCGCCCGCTCCGATAAGAGCGTCTGCGCCGGACCCGCCAAAAAGCGCGTCGTGCCCTTCGCTCCCGTAAAGCCTATCGGCCCCGCTGCTGCCAAACACGCGATCGTCCCCCTCATCGCCGATGACGCGGTCGTTGCCTGCGTTCCCCGAAACGAGATCATTGCCGCTGCCGCCAAAGACGTAGTCGTTACCGTTATTGCCGAACACGCTGTCATCGCCGTCGCCACCGAAGACGCGATCCTCGTCATTTGCGCCCAGCAATCGGTCGTTTCCTATGCCGCCAGACAGAATGTCATCACCATACCCACCGTAGACAGTGTCGTCGCCGTCACCTGAGAAAAACACATCGTCGCCATTCAAACACCACACCTGGTCGTTGCCGCTCAGGTTGAACGCTGGGCCTCCATAGCCAAAATTCAGTGTTTCGGGCGCGGTTTCAGCGCCATTTGACAGTCGCATGACCCAGTCTTGCTCTAATAAAAACGCAGCCCTGTCTGACGCCGCCAGCGGAAGTGGATCTCCCTCAAACGTAAGGTTTGCAGAAACAAGGCCCGTTCCTTCAATCTGCATCTCGCGGATGGAGCCTTGGATAATCGTCGTGCCAGAGGGGTCCGTCTCCCTGACAAAGTCATCATAATAAACAATTGCAAAGGCATCTTCTAAATTGCTTTCGGCGGGTTCTCCGCGATTAAATTGATAGCCAACCGAAAACCCATCGCTAAAATATGTGCGCGATGGCGCATAAAAAGCGTAGTTTATCTGTGTCGGCATGTCTGCAAATCTAAATCCGTTCCCATAAAAGCCGGCTTCCACGGTCAAATACGCGGTCATGTTTAACTCTTCAGATGCCAATGCGACGTACTTCCAGGATTGCACTCACAGCTTCTGGTTGGAAGTCTTGGCCTGCTGGTCACGTGGTTATTGATCACCCCTTGCCCCAATCGCTTTCCCCGTCTATACGCCGCTAGTCCGCACGACTCTCGTGCCGATTCATTACTGAAACGCCGCGTTTGACCGCTCCCGTCGCTGGGGGTCAGTTCCGGCAAAAGGAGAAGCGACATGAAACTGAATCAACTTTCCGACAATCCAGGCGCAACCAAAGCACGCAAGCGCGTTGCACGTGGTCCAGGTTCTGGCATGGGTAAAACTGCTGGCCGTGGTATCAAAGGTCAGAAGTCCCGTTCCGGTGTAGCTATCAAAGGCTACGAGGGCGGCCAGATGCCACTCTACCAGCGTCTTCCAAAGCGCGGCTTTAACACGCCAAACCGCAAAGAATTCGCCGTGATCAACCTCGGCCTGATCCAGAAATTCATCGACGCCGGCAAGATCGACATCAAAGCTGACATCACACAGGAGGCACTTGTTGCTTCTGGCGCTTTGCGCCGTGTGCGTGACGGCGTCCGTGTTCTTGCAAAAGGCGAGTTCACATCCAAGGCGAACATCGTGGTTCACGGTGCGTCTACTGGTGCAGTTGAAGCCGTGGAAAAAGCTGGCGGTAAGTTGACCGTGACAGCGACTCCAAAGGCTGCGGCGGAGTAACACCTTGTGAGGGGCCCTAAGGTCACTTACATACGGTAACTAATTCCCAAACGCCGCCACTCGGGGACCCGATTGGCGGTGTTTTCATGAAAAGAGAGACGCATGGCATCCGCAGCAGAACAAATGGCAGCTAACATGAGCTGGGGCGCATTCGGTAAAGCAACCGAACTGCGCCAGCGCATCCTGTTCACAATTGGCCTTTTGATGGTTTACCGCTTGGGCACCTACATCCCCGTTCCGGGGATCGATGGGACTGCATTGCGGTCGTTCATGGAGGACGCTGCCGCAGGTATTGGTGGTATCCTTTCGATGTTTACTGGCGGTGCGTTGTCCCGCATGGGCATCTTTGCACTTGGTATTATGCCATATATTTCTGCGTCGATTATCGTTCAGTTGTTGGGCTCCATGTGGGAACCTCTTAAGAACCTCAAGAAAGAGGGCGAGCAGGGGCGGCGCAAGCTGAACCAATATACCCGTTACCTCACTGTTATTCTTGCGACGTTCCAAGCCTACGGTCTTGCGCGTAGCCTTGAGGCCGGTGATCTGGCTTCAAACCCTGGTCTCTATTTCCAAGCGGCATGTGTCATCACCATCGTTGGCGGCACCATGTTCCTGATGTGGCTCGGCGAGCAGATCACAGCACGCGGTATTGGCAACGGCATCTCGCTCATCATCTTCGTCGGCATCATCGCCGAGGTTCCAGCAGCAGCAGCGCAGTTCTTGTCCCAAGGCCGCTCTGGCGCGATTTCACCGTTCGTTATTGTAGGTGTGATCCTTATGGTCGTGGCGATTCTCGCGTTTGTGGTGTTCATGGAGCGCTCCTTGCGCAAGATCCACATCCAGTATCCGCGCCAACAGCGCGGCATGAAGGTCTATGACGGCTCCACATCGCACCTGCCGATCAAAGTGAACCCAGCAGGCGTTATTCCTGCGATCTTTGCATCCGCGTTGCTTTTGTTGCCAACAACGATCAGCACATTCTCTGGCGGCTCAACTGGCCCAGTGATGTCCACGATTTTGGCATACTTTGGCCCCGGCCAGCCGCTGTACCTGTTGTTCTTTGCAGGCATGATCGTCTTCTTCACGTATTTCTACACACGTGAAGTTGCGTTCAAAACTGACGAGGTTGCCGACAACCTCAAGAACCAAAACGGCTTTGTGCCGGGCATCCGCCCAGGTAAGAAAACCGCCGAGTATCTTGATTATGTTGTGACACGTATTCTGGTTTTGGGCTCTGGTTACCTCGCGCTTGTCGCGTTGCTGCCGGAAATCATTCGTAGTCAGCTCTCAATTCCGTTTTACTTTGGTGGTACATCCGTGCTGATTATTGTTTCGGTAGGGATGGATACGATACAACAGATCCAATCTCATTTGCTGGCCCACCAATACGAGGGCCTGATTGAAAAGTCTCAGCTGCGTGGGAAGAGCCGCACTGGGAAAAAGAAGGGGCCATCTCGTCGATGAACATTATACTGCTGGGACCGCCAGGCGCGGGCAAAGGAACACAAGCACGCAAACTTGTTGACGAACGTGGCATGGTGCAGCTGAGCACCGGTGACATGCTTCGTGCAGCGCGGACAAGCGGAACCGACATGGGCAAAAAAGTTGCCGCTGTTATGGACGCAGGCAACCTTGTGACAGATGAGATTGTGATCGGCTTGATCCGTGAGCAACTCGAATCCGACAATGCACCCGGCGGTTATATCTTCGACGGATTTCCACGGACACTGGCGCAGGCTGATGCGCTTGGGAACCTTCTGGTGGAAATGGGCGAAACGCTTGATCACGTGATCGAGATGCAAGTTGACGACGAGGCGCTTGTCGCCCGTATCACCGCGCGCTCGACCTGTGGCGATTGTGGCGAAGTCTACAACGACGGCACGAAGCCTTGGCCTGCGGACGGTAAATGCTCCAGCTGTGGCGGCACCAACCAGACCCGCCGCGCAGACGACAATGAGGATAGCCTCAAAACCCGTCTGATGGCCTACTACAAACAGACATCACCACTAGTTGGCTATTATTACGCCAACGGCGCGCTGAAGTCTGTGAACGGCCTTGCCAGCATGGATGAAGTCGCGGCGTCTATTACCGAGGCGCTTAGCTAAATCAGATTTGCGGCGGGGGTTGACCCCTGCCGATATCACACCTAAAAGCCACCATCCCCTAGGGGAATCAATCCGTGGTTAATGGGTCGCCCCCAAAGATCACAGAACACCTCGATATGACGCGGCCCGACGGTTAAACGTTCGGGCCTCCGTTGTGAAAAAAGGTTCCGGAAATACGGAATCGCAACGAAAAGGAATTACCACCTTGGCACGTATTGCTGGCGTGAACATCCCAACTGGGAAACGTGTTCTAATCGCCCTCACATATATCACTGGTATCGGTCCAGCTAAGTCAGAAGAAATCTGCGAAGCTGTTGGTATCGATCGCGCACGTCGCGTTAACGATCTGTCGGATGCTGAAATCCTGAAGGTTCGTGAATACATCGACGAGCACCTGACTGTTGAAGGCGACCTTCGCCGTGAAACACAGATGAACATCAAGCGTCTGATGGATCTTGGCTGCTACCGTGGCCTGCGTCACCGTCGTAACCTTCCGGTTCGTGGTCAGCGTACATCAACTAACGCTCGTACTCGCAAAGGCCCTGCAAAGGCCATTGCTGGTAAGAAGAAATAAGGGAGGGCATCAGATATGGCACGCGATACTAAACGCACCAAGAAGAAGGTCTCCAAGAACATCGCCGCTGGCGTTGCTCACGTGAACTCTTCGTTCAACAACACAAAAATCCTGATCTCCGATGTACAGGGCAATGCGATCGCATGGTCGTCTGCTGGTACAATGGGCTTCAAGGGCTCCCGTAAATCCACACCTTATGCGGCTCAGATGGCTGCTGAAGATGCGGGTAAGAAAGCACAAGACCACGGTGTTAAGACACTGGAAGTCGAAGTGCAGGGTCCAGGTTCTGGCCGTGAGTCCGCATTGCGCGCTCTGGCTGCTGTTGGCTTCAACATCACATCGATCCGTGACGTGACACCAATGGCACACAACGGCTGCCGCCCACCAAAGCGTCGCCGCGTATAAGATCGACAAAACGTGTTGGGGTCGTGCAACTATTTGCATGGCCCCAATCCGTCATTTTGAAACCTCGGGCGTTTGCCTTTTGGACATGAAAGGCAGACAAGAATGGAGGGACACATGATCCACAAGAACTGGGCTGAATTGATTAAGCCAACACAGCTTGAAGTGAAGCCGGGCAATGACCCGATGCGTCAAGCAACTGTGATCGCAGAACCACTGGAGCGGGGCTTTGGCCTGACGCTGGGCAACGCCCTGCGCCGTATCCTGATGTCGTCTTTGCAAGGTGCCGCGATTACGGCCGTGCAAATCGACAACGTGCTGCATGAGTTTTCATCCGTGTCTGGTGTACGTGAAGACGTCACCGACATCGTGTTGAACCTCAAAGGCGTTGCAATCCGTATGGAAGTCGAAGGGCCTAAGCGCCTAAGCGTTCAGGCCAAAGGCCCAGGCGTTGTGACTGCTGCGGATATCTCCGAGACTGCTGGTATCGAGGTTTTGAACAAAGACCACGTGATCTGTCACCTCGACGAGGGCGCAGACCTTTACATGGAGCTGACAGTGAATACTGGCAAAGGCTATGTAGCGGCTGACAAGAACAAGCCAGAAGATGCACCTATCGGCATGATCTCCATCGATGCGATTTACTCGCCGGTGAAGAAAGTGTCTTACGATGTGCAACCGACCCGCGAAGGTCAGGTTCTGGACTATGATAAGCTGACAATGAAAGTCGAAACAGACGGCTCCATCACGCCAGATGACGCGGTTGCTTATGCAGCACGCATCTTGCAGGACCAACTGTCGATCTTCGTCAACTTTGACGAGCCAGAGTCGGCAACAGCTGGCGCGGATGATGACGGCCTCGAGTTCAACCCACTTCTGTTGAAGAAAGTGGACGAGCTGGAACTGTCTGTCCGTTCCGCAAACTGCCTCAAGAACGACAACATCGTTTACATCGGCGATCTGATCCAGAAAACCGAAGCAGAAATGCTGCGTACACCTAACTTCGGCCGCAAGTCTTTGAATGAGATCAAAGAAGTGCTGTCCGGCATGGGTCTGCACCTCGGCATGGACGTTGAGGACTGGCCGCCCGACAATATCGAAGATCTGGCGAAGAAGTTCGAAGACCAGTTCTAAGAGAAATAGCGTACAACCCGTGCACACGCTGTGCACGGGTTGTGCACGCGAAAAACAGGCTAAACGGACTGGGCAATTCTGCCCCAATAATGTGGCTGGCACGCATCAGACCACTGCACAAAGCATAATTAGGAGACACTTCAAATGCGTCACGCAAATGGCTACCGCAAGCTCAACCGGACCCACGAACACCGCAAGGCGATGTTTGCAAACATGTCCGGTTCGCTCATTGAACATGAGCAAATCAAAACAACTTTGCCAAAAGCAAAGGAACTCAAGCGCGTCATCGAAAAGTTGATCACACTTGGCAAGCGCGGCGACCTTCACGCTCGTCGTCAGGCACGTGCACAGCTTAAGCAGGACATGCACTGCGCTAAGCTTTTTGAAATCCTTGGACCACGCTACGCAGAGCGTCAGGGCGGCTATGTGCGCGTTCTGAAGGCAGGCTTCCGTTACGGCGACATGGCTCCAATGGCGATCATCGAATTCGTAGACCGCGACGTTGACGCCAAAGGCGCAGCTGACCGTTCACGTCTCGAAGAGTTCGTGGATGCAGACGAGGCATAAGCCTCTCTCGTAAGTCAAGAATTTTGAAGGCCTCGCGTTTGCGGGGCCTTTTTCGTGTTGGTAATACAGATGCTTTCAAATGGGTGCGTTGACGCATAGATTGCTCTCATGTCCGACCTATTTAACACCTCCACCGCTGACGTTCCAACAGGCCCGCGCCCGTTGGCAGATCGCTTGCGCCCGAAAGCACTGGGCGAGGTGATCGGCCAAGAACAGGTGCTTGGACCGGATGCGCCCTTGGGGATTATGCTCGCCTCTGGGTCGCTGTCTTCGCTGATTTTCTGGGGTCCGCCCGGTGTCGGTAAGACGACGATCGCGCGGTTGCTGGCGGATGAAACAGATTTGCATTTTGTGCAAATCAGCGCGATTTTTACGGGTGTGCCTGACCTGCGCAAAGTATTTGAAGCTGCCAAGATGCGCCGCCAGAACGGCAAAGGAACATTGCTCTTCGTCGACGAAATCCACCGCTTTAATAAAGCGCAGCAGGACGGCTTTCTGCCCTACATGGAAGACGGCACGATCCTTTTGGTTGGTGCCACAACCGAAAATCCCAGCTTTGAATTAAACGCCGCTGTGCTGTCGCGCAGCCAGGTTTTGATCCTGACGCGGTTGGACTTGGGCGATCTGGAGAGGTTGATGCAGCGTGCTGAAAAAGACCTCGGCCGCATGCTCCCGCTAACCCCTGACGCCCGTGATGCGTTGATGGAGATGGCCGATGGGGACGGCCGTGCTTTGCTCAATCTGATCGAGCAGGTCTCGGCGTGGAAAGTAACCGACAAGATAGACCGCGCGGGCCTGACCAAGCGGTTGATGAAGCGGGCAGCGAAGTATGACAAGTCGGGCGAAGAGCATTATAACCTCATCTCCGCTTTGCATAAATCGGTCCGCGGTTCTGATCCTGATGCAGCGCTATATTGGTTCGCGCGGATGCTTGAGGGCGGCGAAGACCCGCGTTTTTTGGCGCGTCGCATCGTGAGGATGGCGGTTGAGGATATTGGACTTGCCGATCCGCAGGCGCAGGCAGTTTGCTTGCAGTCGTGGGAGACCTATGAACGGTTGGGCAGCCCAGAGGGCGAGCTGGCCTTGTCGCAGGCCGTTGTCTATCTAGCCTTGGCTCCGAAATCGAACGCGAATTATGTGGCATATAAAGCGGCGCGCAATGCGGCCAAGCAGTTTGGATCTGAGCCACCTCCGACGCATATTCTGAACGCGCCGACCAAGCTGATGAAGGAGCAGGGCTTTGGCGCGGGTTATGCCTATGACCACGATGCAGAGGATGGGTTTTCGGGGCAGAACTATTTCCCCGAAACCATGAAACGCCCGATCTTTTATGCGCCTGTGGATCGCGGGTTTGAACGTGACCTTAAGAAACGCGTGGAATTCTTCGCTGGATTGCGTGCAAAGCGGGCTAAGACTTGACCAACGGGCCACATTGAGCCAAGGCAAGAGAATGATAACACCTGTGATCTCTGTGGCGATTGGCGGCGCGTTGGGCGCTGTAGCGCGTTACCTTGTGGGGCTGGCCGTCGCCTTCCCTCTAGGGACGCTTGCCGTCAACGTCCTGGGCTCATTTGCAATCGGTTTGGTCTGGGCGCTGTTCGCAGCGCGCGGGCTTCAGGCATGGTTGCCATTGGTGATGACCGGATTTTTAGGAGGCTTCACGACGTTCAGCGCGTTTAGCCTTGATACACTGCGCCTAGTCGAAGGTGGCCGCGTGGCGGCAGCGGGAGGCTATGTTCTGGCCTCTGTGATGCTGTCGCTTTTGGCCTGCGCCTTGGGACTGTGGCTTGTAAAAGGAATGACAACATGAGCGGCGTTCAAACCCGTGTAATCGGCCCCGATGATGGCGACCAGCGGCTTGACCGCTATATGCGCCGTCTGTTTCCACATGTGACCCAAGGGAGCATCGAGAAGATGTGTCGCAAGGGCGATATCCGTGTGGATGGTGGCCGCGTAAAATCGAATACGCGTCTTGATGTAGGCCAAACGATCCGCATCCCGCCGCTGCCTACAGAAGAGCAGGCGGCACAGGCTGCATCCTTGCTCAAGCATGGCGTCACCAAGGCAGATGCCAAGCTGATCCAGTCTTGTGTGATCTATAAAGACGACCACATGATTGTGATCAATAAGCCTGCGGGTTTGGCGACCCAAGGTGGCACCAAGACGACCCGCCACGTCGACGGCATGGCCGAGGCCTTGATGTTCGGATACGAAGAAAAGCCGCGTTTGGTGCACCGTTTGGACAAAGACACCTCAGGTGTTTTGATCCTTGCGCGGACGCGCACGATGGCCAAGCAGTTGTCCGAAAACCTCAAGCACCGCGATGCGCGCAAGATCTATTGGGCTGCCGTCGCAGGCGTGCCGCATCCGCGTGCAGGTACGATCAAATACGGACTGTTGAAGGCTGGCGGTCATGGTGCTGGTGGCGAAAACGAAAAGATGCGCTGCATCCACCCAAATGAAGTTGCCTCGACTGAGGGCGCCAAGCGTGCAACGACGGATTACGCCGTGATGGATACGCTGGCGAAACGTGCGGCTTGGGTCGCTCTGGTGCCGATTACGGGGCGCACCCACCAGCTTCGCGCGCATATGGCCGAGATCGGGCATCCGATTGTTGGTGACGGCAAATATGGCGGTTCCGAGCAGGAAAACATGGGCGACGGTTGGGGCGCTGGCATGGGGTCCGAGATTGGTCGCAAAATGCACCTTCACGCACGGTCATTGACGATTGAGCATCCTGTGACGGGCAAGGAAATGAGCTTTGTCGCTGACCTTCCCGATCATATGACCGCGACGTGGGACTATTTCGGCTGGGTTGTTTCGCATGCTCCGTTTGACCCGTTCAATATGCCCGATGCCTGATCTGCGCCTTGTCATTTTTGACGTCGACGGGACGCTCGTCGATAGCCAGGCCGAGATCATGGCCGCGATGGCTTCTGCTTTTGCGAGCCAAGGGATGCCGATGTTGGACAGGCCCACGATCTTGTCGATTGTCGGGCTATCACTGAGCGAGGCCTTTGCGAAACTTTGTCCGCAGGTTGATGACGTGCAACGTGCGGTGCTTGTGCAGGCCTATAAGGACGCGTTCAACGATCTACGCGGCCCTAATGGCAATGCGGAATTGTCGCCGATGTTTGCGGGGGCGCGTGAGGCGCTTTTGCACTTGCACGCGCAACCAGAAACCTTGCTTGCGGTGGCGACGGGGAAGTCCAAGCGTGGCCTTGATAAAATGATTGAGCGGCACGGGCTTGAGGGGCTTTTCATCAGCCAACAGGTCGCGGATTTTCACCCGAGCAAACCACACCCTGCGATGGTTTTGGCCGCACTTTCTGATACGGGTGTGGCGCCAAATCGGGCCGTGATGCTGGGCGATACCAGCTATGATATGGATATGGGCCGCGCTGGCGGTGTGGGCACTATTGGAGTGAGTTGGGGCTATCACGATGCGGCGACGATTGGCGCTGATATCGTGATCGACAGCTTTGACGCGCTGCCGAATGCAATTGATAGATTAACAGGAACGACGATATGAGTTTGCTTAAACAAAAACGGTTCTGGAAGGCTGCTGCAGTGGTCGAACGGGACGGCGGTTTTGGCGTCGCGTTGGATGCGCGAGCGGTGAACACACCAAACAAAACCCCGTTGATTTTGCCGACCCGTATTATGGCCGAAGCGATTGCTGTCGAGTGGGATGCACAGGTCGACAAGATCGATCCGCTGACAATGCCTGTGACGCGCGGAGCCAATTCTGCGATTGATAAGGTGGCGCCGCAGCAGGCAGAGGTTGTGGCCGATTTGGCCAATTACGGGGATAGTGATTTGCTGTGTTATCGCGCGGCTGGCCCTGTGGAATTGGTGACGCGACAGGCCGAGAAGTGGGACCCTGTACTGGACTGGGCAGAGGGTACCTTTGGCACACGTCTCAATGTTGGCGAAGGTGTTATGCACGTGCCGCAAGACGCCGCACTGCTAGCGAATCTGCACGCGGAAGTTGCCGCATTTGATAATTTCGCTCTTGCTGGCGTGCATGATTTGATTGCCATCTCAGGATCACTCGTCTTGGCGTTAGCGGTAACGCGCGATTATTTGAATCCACAGGAGGCTTGGCTCTTGTCGCGCCTTGATGAGCATTGGCAAATTGAGCAATGGGGCGACGATGAAGAGGCGAGCGCACATGAAGCGCTGAAACGTACCGCTTTCCTCAACGCGGCACGATTCATTGAAATGTCACGGACCTGATTTCCTTACGGGTCAAATGGCGTGCTGTTTTCCTGTTTGAAGGCGATTCGCCCGAATACGCACACTTGAATGCCAAATGGCAGTCTTGACCTTTGGGTATAACTCCGTTCAATATTTGCCGATTGGTAGGGTAACCTAACATGACACTCACCGCCCCTCGGGGCAAAAAAACGACTGCCCTCGAATAAGGGGGGGAAACTCAGGAAGAGGTAAAAATGAAAAAGACCGTATTTCTCGGCGCGCTGACTGTTGCAGGTTTTGCTGCTAGTGTTGCGTCCGCATCGACACTTGACGACGTCAAGGCACGTGGACACTTGAACTGTGGCGTTACAACCGGCTTGGTTGGCTTTGCTGCTCCAGACGCAAACGGCGTATGGGAAGGTTTTGACGTTGCAATCTGCCGCGCTGTAGCTGCTGCTGTATTTGGTAGCGGCGACGCTGTTGAGTTCGTTCCAACAACTGGTGAAACACGTTTCACAGCTCTTGCTTCTGGCGAGATCGACATGTTGGCACGTAACACAACATGGACAATGTCCCGCGACACAGACTTGAAGTTCGACTTCACAGGCGTAAACTACTACGATGGTCAGGGCTTCATGGTTCCAAAAGCACTCGGCGTTGCATCCGCTAAGGATCTCGACGGCGCGACTATTTGTATCCAAACTGGTACAACAACAGAGCTGAACTTGGCCGACTACTTCCGCTCAAACAACATCGCATATCAGCCAGTTCCTATTCAAACGAACGCTGAAGCACAGCAGCAGTACCTTGCTGGCGCATGTGACGTTTACACAACTGACGCATCCGGCTTGGCTGCGACACGTGCAACTTTCGAAGCACCTGCTGACCACGTTCTTTTGCCAGAAATCATCTCCAAAGAGCCACTCGGCCCGCTTGTTCGCCACGGCGACAACGAATGGGGTGATATCGTAATGTGGACTCAGAACGCTCTGATTGCTGCAGAAGAAATGGGCATCACGTCCACAAACATCGCAGAACTTTCCGCTGCACCTACAAACAACCCAGAAATCAACCGTATTTTGGGCACTGAAGGTGAACTCGGCGCGATGATCGGTCTTTCGGCTGATTGGGCAAAGAACGCGATTGCTGCGAGCGGCAACTACGGCGAGATCTTTGAGAAGAACATTGGTGAAAACACACCAATCGGTCTTGCTCGTGGTCTGAACGCACAGTGGACAAACGGCGGCCTGCAGTACTCTGCACCATTCCGTTAAACCATGATGAATTGGGCGTAGGTTTCGACCTGCGCCCTTTTTCCACAAACGATTATAGAATCGACATATCTTAAGACGACATAAGTCCAAAAAATTGGGCAAAAGCAGCGTCAGGATATACGGGGAGATTACACAAATGTCTGTTATTGAAGCGCCGAAGGAATCCTTTCGGCTAAGTCAGCTTATATATGACACACGCTATCGGTCGATGACCATTCAGGTCATTACACTGGCCTTGATCTGTGTCGGTATCTATTGGCTAGTCGACAACTTGCTTGCCAACTTGGACAATCTTGGCCTTGAGCCAGATTTCGGGTTCCTGTCCAGCCGTGCCGGTTATGACATCGGGCAGACATTGATTGAATACGACAACAGCATGTCGCACGGTCGTGCCGCCCTAGTTGGTATTGCGAACACGCTTCTTGTGGCCGTTATGGGCTGTGTGACTGCGACGATCATCGGCGTCTTAGCCGGTGTTTTGCGTCTTTCCAAGAACTGGGTCATCTCTCGCTTGATGGCGTTCTATGTTGAAGGTATTCGCAACGTTCCTTTGCTGCTTTGGATCGTTCTTGTCTATGCGGTGATGAGTGAAGGCATGCCTCAGCCGAAAGATTTCCGCGAAGGTGGCGATGCGGTCATGTTCTTTTCGGACAGCGTCGCGATCACGAACCGTGGTATCTATATTCCCGGCCCGATCTGGGGCGAGAATTCTGGCATTCTGATTGCTGTATTCATCGCGTCGATCATCGGGGCATTTGCTTACCGTCGCTATGCCAAGAAGCTTTTGTTTGATACTGGGCGCCTGCTTCCAATGGTTTGGCCTGCAATCGCGATGGCGTTTGTGCCAGTGATTGTCGCGCAGTTTGTTCTCGGCCAGCCTGTGACGCTTAGCTACCCTGAATTGGGCGGCTTTAACTTCAAGGGTGGCATTCAAATCAGCAACCCACTGGTCGCCCTTTGGATAGCGTTGTCGCTCTACACTGGCGCCTTTATTGCCGAGATCGTTCGTGCGGGCATTATGGCGGTCAGCAATGGCCAGTCTGAAGCGGCTTTTGCGTTGGGCATGCAGCCTAACCGCACAATGAGCCTTGTTGTTCTGCCACAAGCGATGCGTGTGATTATTCCACCGCTGATTTCGCAGTTCCTGAACCTTACCAAGAACTCTTCATTGGCGATTGCGGTTGGGTACCCAGATGTCCGTGCGACATTGGGTGGCATCACGCTGAACCAGACGGGACGTGCACTTGAATGCATGCTCTTGCTCGGCCTGTTCTATCTGGCGTTGAGTTTGATCATCTCGTTTGTGATGAACCTGTATAACAACAGCATGAAGCTGAAGGAGCGCTGATATGGATAACGCAACTGCGCAAAACCCCAGCTATGTTCGTGAAGAAATGTTGGCACAAGCGGAGCCGCCGCTTGGTCAAAAAGGTGCGATTAAGTGGCTTCGCGACAATCTCTTTTCGAGCGTTCTTAACTCGATCCTGACAATCGTTTCGATTTGGTTCGTCTATTATATCCTCAGCCATATCGCGCCGTGGTTTTTGAATTCAATCTGGGATGCTGGGTCGCTGACCGAGTGCCGCGAAATTCGCGATGCAACGATGCCTGCGGGAACGTCGGCGGCCTGCTTTGCGGTTATTTCGGATCGCTGGGAGCAGCTCTTGTTCGGGTTCTATCCAAGAAGCGAATACTGGCGTCCAGTCTTGGCGCTTGTCTTGATGGTTGTCGGCATTATGCCGGTCCTCTTTCAAAGCATTGACCGTAAGTGGCTTGTTGCCTCCGCATCGCTGCCTTTCGTGCTCTTCTTCTTGCTTTGGGGTGGCTCTGTTTGGCTCCCGATTGCAATCGCAATGGGCTTTGTGTTGGGCTATGCCGTTAATAAATTCGGCACGCCTATGCTGGGGTCTATTGGTGGTGCTTTGGCAACGGTGATCGTACCATTGCTCTATTGGATTTATGTCGCTGGGCCATTGTCTGGAGCCATTCATTCTGTCCTGCCAATTGGGCTCGAATTTATTCAGTCCAAAGACTTTGGCGGCTTCATGCTCTCCATCGTGATTGGTGTTGCGGGTATCGTCCTGTCACTGCCGCTTGGGATCGTTCTGGCGCTTGGCCGTCAGTCGGACATGTTTATCGTGAACAAGCTGTCGACCGCTTTCATTGAGGTCATCCGTGGCGTGCCACTGATTGTTTGGTTGTTCACTGCATCGCTATTGCTCAACTACTTCCTGCCTCCGGGCACGAACTTTGACTTGATGCTGCGTGTGATCATCATGGTGACGCTGTTCTCGGCGGCCTACATTGCGGAAGTTGTGCGCGGTGGTTTGGCGGCTTTGCCAAGTGGTCAATATGAAGGGGCTAACAGTCTTGGTCTTGATTATTGGCAGTCCATGCGCTTGATCATCCTACCCCAAGCATTGAAAATCTCGATCCCAGGTATCGTGAACACATTCATTGGTCTTTTCAAAGATACGACCCTCGTTGTGTTCATTGGCTTGCTTGACCCAATTGGTCTGACCAACTCCATCCGGTCGTCCACTGATTGGAACGGCATCTACTGGGAACTCTATGTATTCATTGGCCTGATGTTCTTCATCTTCTGCTTCAGCATGGGCCGCTACTCACTCTATCTGGAGCGTAAGCTTCAGCGTGAACATCGTTAAGGGAGGCATCTGATATGTCTAATACTGCAACAGAACGCAAAATCGACCGTAGCAAGATGGAAGTCTCTGACGAGGTTGCGATTGAAATCCACAACATGAACAAGTGGTACGGCACGTTCCATGTTCTGCGTGACATCAACCTGACGGTGCAACGTGGTGAGCGTATCGTTGTCTGTGGCCCGTCGGGCTCTGGCAAATCGACACTGATCCGCTGCATCAACCGTCTTGAGGTGCACCAGCAGGGCCAGATCATCGTGGACGGGACAGAATTGTCGTCCGACCTTAAGAACATCGACAAGATCCGCTCTGAAGTCGGCATGTGCTTCCAGCACTTCAACCTGTTCCCACACCTGACGATCCTTGAGAACTGCACTTTGGCGCCAATCTGGGTTCGCAAGACACCTAAGAAAGAAGCTGAAGAGATCGCGATGCATTACCTTGAGAAGGTGAAGATTCCTGATCAGGCGAACAAGTATCCTGGTCAGTTGTCTGGTGGACAGCAGCAGCGTGTAGCGATTGCCCGTTCGCTTTGCATGAAGCCACGCATCATGTTGTTTGACGAGCCGACATCGGCGCTTGACCCTGAGATGATCAAAGAAGTGCTCGACACCATGATCGAACTTGCCGAAGAAGGCATGACAATGATCTGCGTGACGCACGAGATGGGCTTTGCCCGTCAGGTTGCCAACCGCGTTATCTTTATGGACCAAGGTCAGATTGTGGAGCAGAACGAGCCTGAGGAGTTCTTCTTGAACCCGAAATCAGAGCGCACCAAGTTGTTCTTGAGCCAAATTCTCGGCCACTAAGCCGTAGACAAGCTAAAGAAAAAGCCCCTGCAATTGCGGGGGCTTTTTTCGTTTAGTCTGTCTCGCGTCCAGCAGCGCCGATCAGGTCTCGGGGGACCGTGAAATCAACGATCTCACCTTGGCTTCGCCCAATCACGCCATCAAAGTCGATGATTGTCGTGGCACATGTCGGGTAGTCGTCAAAGCGCGGATGCGCGGGGCGTTTCTTGACCAAACCATTGGCCAGCATCCCCATCCCCGGATTATGCGCGATCACGGCGATGCAGCTCGCGTCTTCGCGCCGCACGAGATCGAGGATGGTGTCAGGGGACGCGTGGTAGAGCGATGGCTTGAACTTGACGGTTGGCGCCACCTCAAACGCAGGAAGGATCAGGTTCGAGGTCTCAGCGGTGCGCACAGCGTCAGAGACGAGCATCAGGTCGGGAATGTACCCCATTGACTGCAACCACGCGCCAATGGCCTTTGCGGCGTCTCTGCCGCGTTGGTTAAGTGTGCGGGCATGATCATCGCCAAAGGGATCATCCCAACTGGATTTACCGTGACGGATCAGAATGAGACGGGTCATAGAAAGGCCTCCATATGGAATGCGGCTTGGGCGGGTAGGCGGCGGGTGGCACCAACGGGACAGGCGCGCCGTGCGGCGCAACCTTTCGTCATGCAGTGCGTACCAGCCTTGGTTGCGAGATAGGTTTTGCAGGCGTCAACGTTGTAGGTGGCGGCTAGGGCATCGACGGGGCAGGCGGTCTTGCAGGGTGCGGGGCACGTGGCGCAGGGTGATAGGCTTGTTTCGGGTGTAAGTTGTTCAGGCACCCAGACCGCCCCGCGATAAGATGCAAAAAGCCCTGCGATGTCATGCACAAGAAAGCCAATCGGTGAGGCCCATGCGCGGCCACTGCGCAGCGCCCATGTGTAGAAGGGTTGGAATGGCGGGCCACCAAAGGGGTAATAGGCGACGCCGCCAGTTTTTGTGGCAATCGCGTCAATCATACGCCGCGACCAGCGATCCATTGGATCGGGGTTTCCGTCTAGGTATTCGGGGGATGCTGAAAAGAGCCCCCAGAACGCAGGCTCGTCAGGGCCAAGCAGGATCAGTGTGCCATGATCATGGTCCAAACCATCGCTCTGCTGCACAGAGCAATGGCCCATGGACATAAGGCCCACATCTGCAAGGCCCTTTAGGGTCAATCGCGCGGTTCGCGGATCAGGGAGCCTGCACCGTGGTCTGTGAAAAGCTCTAGCAAGCAAGCGTTTGAGGCGCGGCCATCCAAGATGACGACAGCGCGTACCCCTTTGGAAATCGCATCGAGTGCGGTTTCTGTTTTCGGGATCATACCGCCAGCGATGGTACCGTCTGCGATCAAGGCTTCGATCTGTTTTGGGGACATCTCGGTCAGGATGTTGCCGTCTTTGTCTTTCACGCCTGAAACGTCGGTCAGAAGCAACAGGCGGTCAGCCTTCAGCGCACCTGCAACCGCGCCAGCAACAGTGTCACCGTTCACGTTATAGGTTTCGCCCTCATAGCCCATGCCAAGTGGTGCAATCACAGGGATCGCTTTGGCGGCGTGCAGGTCGCGTAGGATCGTGACGTCCATTTTTACTGGTGTGCCGACGAGGCCCAGATCAGGGTTCGTCTGCTCGCAGATCATCAGGTTCGCGTCTTTACCAGAAACGCCAACGGCCTTGCCGCCCTCATCACTGATCGCTTGCACGATGCGATTGTTCACTTTGCCAGACAGGACCATTTCAACGACGTCCATGGTCGCCTGATCAGTGACTCGCTTGCCGTTCACGAACTCGGATTTGATATCGAGCTTCTTGAGCATCTCGTTGATCATTGGGCCGCCACCATGCACGACGACAGGGTTCACGCCAACTTGCTGCATCAACACAACGTCGCGGGCAAAGCTATACATCGCCTCGTCGCTGCCCATCGCATGGCCGCCGAGCTTGATTACCACAGTGGCCCCAGCATATCGCTGAAGGTAGGGGAGAGCCTGCGACAACGTCCGCGCGGTGGCGATCCAATCTTGATCCATATCTGGCGTCCTCTTTTTCATGATATACCTGCTATAATTGCGCGTAATTTTTCAATCCCGTCGCCTTTTTCAGATGAAGACAAGATCAGTTCGGGGTAGGCGGCGGGGTGCTTGGCAAGAGCCTCGCGGGTCTTTGCGAGAGACGCCTCAAGGGCATCACCGCGCAGTTTGTCAACTTTGGTCATGACAACTTGGAAGGTCACGGCAGAGCGGTCGAGCAGAGACATGATCTCTTCGTCGACGTCTTTTGCCCCGTGGCGCGCGTCGATCAGAACAAAAACGCGGCGCAGGGTTGGGCGACCGGAAAGGTATTGCTTGAGCAGGCGCTGCCATTTCTCGACCACAGCGACGGGCGCATTGGCAAAGCCGTAGCCCGGCAAATCGACGACGTAGAAATCGCCCGCCGTGAAGAAGTTAATCTCTTGTGTCCGGCCGGGTGTGTTGGACGCACGCGCAAGGCCCTTGCGCCCTGTAAGCGCGTTGATCAGGGATGATTTGCCCACGTTGGAACGACCTGCAAAGCACACCTCGGTGCGGTCAGCCTCTGGTAGGCCATCCATAGCGACAACGCCTTTGAGAAATGTGGTCTCGCCCGCAAAGAGCAAACGACCCTTTTCGCGCTCTTCGTCAGTTGGTTCGGGGGCTTCGATAAAGCGGATCTGCATAGTCATAGTACCTCGGCTGTGTCGCCAAGGCTGATGTTACCGCCTCGGATGACTTCGGCATAGATGCCAAAATTTTGATGATCCCAGTTGTCGCGCAAAACCGCCAAAGTATCAACGTCGCGCTCACCAGTATTTGGGTTAACTGTGGTGTGCATACAGCGCATGATGGGTTCTTTGATCCGCAAAACCGTTTGACCAATTTGAATGTCGCGTCCGACCCAATCCCATTCTTGCCAAGCGGACATGCCGTCGAGCCAAATATTGCCGCGCCAGCGCGCGATCTCAAGTGGATGGCCCAAGTGGCGGGCGACATCTGCGTGGCTTGCCATGTTGAGGATCGAAATGGAGGGATAGTCCGTGTCTGTGATGCCTTGGTTTCCAAGCGAGACAACGCCAGTGGGATGGCGCTTATCTGCAGGGGACAAGGGTGTGACCCAAGTGAGAAAACGGGTGACGTCAGCAGGGCTGCCTGGCGCAAAGGTGATCTCGGGGAGATCAGCATGCCGCAGCGTGATTTCTCGTGTCGTTTCGTCAAAATCGGCCCAAATCCCTGCCAATCGGGGGATCATGCTGCCGATCATAAAGTTACGGCACATGACCCATGCAGGATCGGACGTCGAAAATTTGGTATCGGCATGGGTAACGGCCCAGTGCCGATCCCAAGGCATGGATTGACCCGCCACCAAATCAACAAAAGCCAAGGCCTCTCGACCATGGCTTTTGATGGGGTGTCGCCACAGGGATGTGACGGCGACCAATTATTTCCCTTTCGGGGCTTTGGGGTCGTTGGCGGCTTTGTCCTTGCGGCTAAAGCCAGATTTGATGTTGCCAAAGACGTCAGGCTTTGCGCCGTGGCTGCGCATAATCAAATACTGTTGGGTGAACGTGATCGTGTTGTTTGCGATCCAGTAGAGAACCAAGCCGCTTGCAAACGAGCCAAGCATGAACATGAAGACCCAAGGCATCCATGCCATGATCATTTTCTGCGTGGGTTCAGTTGGCGCGAGGTTCAGTTTTTGCTGCATCCACATCGAGATACCCAAGATGATTGGCAGAACACCAAGGCTAAAGATTGCAAAGATACTGCCGACCTCTGGTACGCCCCATGGCAATAGGCCGAACAGGTTCAGGATCGATGATGGATCAGGCGCGCTAAGGTCACGAATCCAGCCCAACCACGGCACATGGCGCAATTCGATCGTGACGAAGATCACCTTATAGAGTGAGAAGAAGATCGGAATTTGCAGCAGGATTGGCAAGCAGCCAGACGCAGGGTTCACCTTGTTCTCTTTGTAGAGCTTCATCATGCCTTGCTGCATGGCCTGTTTGTCTTCGCCCGTGCGCTCTTTCAGCTTCTCCATCTCTGGCTGAAGCTCTTTCATCTTCGCCATCGACACGTATGATTTATACGCAAGCGGCAGAACGAGCGCTTTCAGGATCACGGTCAATGCAATGATCGACCAACCCATGTTGCCAATAAACTGGTGCAATGTGTGAAGGAGCCAAAAGATCGGCTTGGTCAGGAAGAAGAACCAGCCCCAGTCAATGCTATCAAGAAATCCTGTTACATCCTGATTATTTTCGTAGTCACGAATGGTTTCCCACTCTTTGGCGCCCGCAAACATGCGTGTCGTGACTGTCGCAGTCTCACCCGCAGCAACAGTTGTCAGGTCCATGACGGCTTCTGCTTGATAAAGATCGCGTGAAGCAAAATATTTGCTCGTTGAACGGAATGGTAGGTTTTGATCGGGGATCAGCGTCGTCATCCAGTAGTGATCAGTGTAGCCGATCCAGCCGTTCTGGGTGACATCAATCCGCTCGGCTTGTGTGCCTTCGCGTGGATCGACTGCGTAGTCTGCAAGCTTGGAGTATTTGGTTTCTTCTAACTGGCCGTCCGACATACGGACGAGACCTTCGTGTAGAATGAAGAACTTTTTCAGGTTGGTAGGCTCGCCATGACGGCGGAGCAGGCCGTAAGCGCGTGCGGCAACCGCATTTTGTGTCGCGTTCTCAATGGATTGCGCAAAGGTGAACATGAACTTGTCGTCTATGCTGACGGTATTGCGGAAAATCTGACCTTGGCCATTGTTCCATTTCAGAGTGACTGGGCTGGATGGGGTTAGCGTTTCACCGCTTTCGATCGACCAGAGTGTATCAGGGCCAGGCACTGCCTCTGTTGGAAGGCCGTCGACGCCTGTCCAGCCAAACGAGGCGAAATATGCGTCAGCTTCACCGACGGGGCGCAACAGCTGCACGATTGGAGAGCCGTCTTTCAATGTCTCTTTGTATTGGGTCAAGGACAGATCGTCGATGCGCCCGCCTACCAAAGAAATAGATCCAGAAAGCTCGGGTGTTTCAATGGAAACGCGCGGCGCATCGGCGGCTGGATCTGTCGCCTCCAAAAGAGTGGCTGTGCCACTCAGTGGGTCGGCAACAGGTGTGGTGCTGCTGACCTCTGCGCTTGCCGTTGGCAATGCATCAGGCTCCACGGGGGTCACTTCAGGCGGGAATATTAAGGTCCACGTTACAATCACCAGCGCACTCAGCGCCGTTGCAAGAATGAGGTTTTTGTTCTGGTCGTCCATCTGAAACCGCCCATATAGTCGGAAAAATCTGTAGGTCGTTCAACCCCCGTAGGGACCAAAGGTCAAGTGGTTTTCCTGCTTTTACGCATTAACCGCACATAAACAGGGAATATGGCGCGTGCGGATTTTGCGATTTGCAATCTGAGCTCGCCATGGGCTGCGATGATCGATGGTTCTAGCCGTAATCTAGAGGTTAAAACCGCAAAACTACTCTTCAGTCTGCTTGCCATCGCGAGAAAGGCCAAGAAAGTCGAACAGCTTGGGATCAAGAAGGTGCGATGGGCGCGCATTTGTGAGCGCCTTGAACATGACTTGCCGTCTTCCGGGACTATTCTTTTCCCAACCGTCCAGAATTTGCTTCACTTGCTGCCGCTGAAGGCCGTCTTGGGATCCACATAAGTCACACGGAATGATGGGGTAGTTCATGGCTTTTGAAAACTTTTCGCAATCTTGTTCTGCGACGTGTGCCAGAGGGCGATAGACAAAAAGATCACCTTCCTCGTTCAGCAGTTTTGGCGGCATGGTTGCCAAGCGACCGCCATGAAACAGGTTCATAAAGAACGTTTCTAGAATGTCGTCCCGATGGTGACCCAGGACAACCGCAGAACAACCCTCTTCACGGGCGATGCGGTAAAGGTTGCCGCGACGCAGGCGGGAACACAGCGCGCAGAACGTGCGCCCCGCCGGGATTTTGTCCATGACGATGGAATAGGTGTCTTGATATTCGATTCGATGCGGCACACCCATTTTTTCCAAAAATGACGGCAGCACCGTTGCGGGAAAATTCGGCTGACCTTGATCAAGGTTGCAAGCCAGAATGTCGACGGGCAAGAGGCCGCGCCATTTCAACTCGTACAATACAGCAAGCAGGGTATAGCTATCCTTGCCGCCAGAGAGGCAGACAAGCCAGCGCGCGTCGCGCTCGATCATCCCGTATTGTTCAATCGCTTCGCGGGTATTGCGGACAATACGTTTGCGCAGCTTTTTGAAATCGGTTGTTGAGGGCGCGCCGTGGAACAGCGGGTGAATATCATCAAGATCATCTAGCATTGTGTGGATATGCCAGAACTGATTGCGCCTGCCTAGTGGCCTTTGAGAAATGGCGCTCTAGTTCTGTCGGAAAGGAGAACACCCATGCGCTTGATGATTTTTGCGGCCCTCACGGCCCTCACTGCTTGCACAGGCAAACCTTCGTTAGATGATCCTTCGCTGTCGCACCAAAAACTTAATCTGGAAGAATTCTTTGATGGCAACCTTGTGGCTTATGGCCAGTTCCAAGATGTCTTTGGTACTGTGCGGCGGTCATTTGTGGTCACAATCCAAGGCGATTGGGATGGGGAGCGCCTGCGTCTGCAAGAAGACTTTGTCTATGAAGATGGTGCGACCGAGCAGCGGATTTGGACGCTGACGAAGACGGGCGATGACACTTGGACGGGGACGGCACCCGGTGTGATTGGCGTGGCGCGCGGCGTGGAGCAAGACAATCGCTTCAACTGGAAATACGAGATTGATTTGCCGATCCCATCGGTTGACGGCACATCCGAGACTATGCGCGTGACGTTTGATGACTGGATGTGGTTGCAGACCGATAATCGCCTGTTCAACCGTGCCTATGTGAAGCGCTACGGTTTCGATATTGGCGATGTGATTATTTCGTTCGAAAAATAGGCGCTTAATCGGGGACGTTATCGATCCCTGACCCGCCCCAAGGGTGGCAGCGCCCTATACGGCGCATTGTGAGCCAAGCGCCCTTGATCCCGCCGTGCTTTTCCAACGCTTCTAACGCGTAGGCAGAGCAGGTTGGTTGATATCGGCAGCCGTGCCCAACCATCGGCGAAAACGTCACGCGGTAGGCGCGAACTGGCAGCGAAAAGAGATAGGCGAGCGGGGTCATGCGTGCACTTTAGTCAGCGCACGGCGCATGTCGTTGAGAAGCTCGGGGAAGGGGAGTTCGGCAGTCACGGTGTTGCGACCGACAAGGACATAGTCCCAGCCGTCTAAACCTTCAGACGGAAGAATCATGCGAGCCACTTCGCGCAGACGGCGTTTGGCGCGATTGCGCGCAACGGAATTGCCAACTTTTTTGGAGCAAGTGAAGCCGACGCGAATACCTGCGGCCTCGCCTTCGGCCCTTTTGCGGGCCTGAAGGTGGATGCCTGATGTGCCTTGTCGTCGGGCCCCTGATGCGCGCAGAAAATCAGCGCGTTTGGTGAGGACGGTCAGTGGCAAACAAGCAGAAACCGCCGGTGACCCGTCTATGGTTGCAGCGATATCGCTTTCCATAGGTGCCACCGGCGGTTTCAAATCAATTAACCGAAAACTGGCGCTTATGCGCTCAGCTTTGCACGGCCTTTGGCGCGGCGCTTGTTGATGATGTTACGGCCAGCTTTTGTCGCCATACGTGCGCGAAAGCCGTGACGGTTCTTACGAACGCGGTTAGATGGTTGGAACGTGCGCTTCATAGCGGTGTCCTTTGGTTTTTGGGCCAAACCCATAAATGGATTCGAAGCCGGTCTACAATTCAGACTTGTCCTTTAGAGAGGGCTTGGCGTGGTGTCAACGCGCAAGGCGGGGTCAAACTGCAACAATTCGCGAATTCCCACCCTGCCAAATGTTACAGTCATCACGAAACATCCCGTTTATCGCAGCATTCACTGTCCAAATCATCAACGAGACGTGAGTGGGGTAGGACTATTCGCGGTTCCAGTCCATCTAGAGAGCAACACAGAGCCTTAGCGCAAGAAAGTCAAAATTTATGTCGAACACTCCCAAAAGCGCCATTGCGCAGCGAATTCCTTTGATAACGATCATCGTTGTCGCTGTGTTAGGAGCGTATTTTCTGCGCGACTACCTGACTTTCGATACCCTCAAAGAGAATCGGAAGGCACTTCTGGCGTTTCGCGATGCGAATTACGCATTAACGGTCTTGGCATTTATCGCAGCCTACATCTTGATCGTTGCGTTCTCGCTGCCGGGTGCAACAATTGCGACGCTCACTGGCGGGTTTCTCTTTTCGACTTTTCCAGGTGCGTTGTTCAATATCCTCGCGGCGACCATTGGCGCGACAGCCATCTTCATGGCCGCGCGTTGGGGCGGGGGCGAGAAGCTGGCAGCAAAAATGGACAGTTCTGAAGGGGCGGTTAAAAAGATCAAATCGGCCATCGATGATAACCAGTGGGAGGCGCTGCTCCTCATCCGCCTCGTGCCAGCCGTGCCATTCTTTATGGCGAACCTGATCCCCGCGCTTGTGGGCGTTTCCTTATTCCGCTTTGTCGTTTCGACCTTCTTTGGCATCATTCCCGGGGCGGTCGTCTACACCTCAGTTGGCGCTGGGCTTGGTGAGGTCTTCGCCCGTGGCGAGACACCCAACCTCGGGATTATCTTTGAGCCTGCGATCTTGTTGCCTATTCTCGGCCTGTCTGCACTGGCGGCCCTTCCAATTATTCTTAAGGCCGTGCGCGGCAAGAAAGGTCTGTAAATCATGACCCGTATCAAAACAGATATCTGCATCATCGGCGGCGGCTCTGGTGGTTTGTCCATCGCGGCTGGTGCCGTGCAAATGGGCGCAAAAGTTGTGCTGCTTGAGGGCCACAAAATGGGCGGCGATTGCCTGAACTACGGCTGCGTGCCGTCCAAGGCGCTAATCGCTTCGGCCAAACAAGCCCACGCCATGTCACAAGGTGCCAAATACGGCGTCGCTGATGCGGCAGCGCAGGTCGACTATGCCGCTGCTAAAGATCACGTCGCGGATGTGATCGCCACAATCGCCCCCGTCGATAGTGTAGAGCGATTCGAAGGTCTCGGCGTGCAAGTGATCCAAGAATTCGGCCGCTTCATTTCTCCCACAGAAGTGCAAGCAGGCGATACAATCATAGAGGCCCGTCGTTTTGTGGTCGCCACAGGTTCTGGTCCGTTCGTGCCACCAATCGATGGCCTTGATGGCGTGAAATATTACACCAATGAAGACATCTTTGATCTGCGCGAGCAACCGGAGCATCTGATCGTCATCGGTGGCGGGCCTATCGGCTTGGAAATGGCGCAGGCGCATGTGCGCTTGGGGTCCAAGGTGACAGTGATTGAAGGCGCGAAAGCATTCGGCAAAGACGATCCCGAAATGGCTGCCATCGTATTGGAAAACCTCAAGGCCGAAGGCATCGAAATCATCGAGGATGCGCAAGCGGGCAAGATCAGTGGCAAGGGCAAAAACATTACCGTACACACCCCAAAGGGCGACTTCACTGGATCGCATCTGCTGATGGCTGTCGGGCGCAAAGTGAACATCGAAAAGCTGGACCTTGAAAAAGGGAACGTGGAATTCACACGCGGCGGATTGAAGGTTGGTGACGATCTGCGCTCTGTGAGCAACCGCAAGGTCTATGCAGCGGGCGACGTCGCAGGTGGCCTGCAATTCACCCATGTGGCGGGCGATCACGCGGGTGTCCTGATACGGTCCATACTGTTCGGGCTACCTTCCAAGCAAAAGACATCTCACATCCCGTGGGCGACCTACACAGACCCTGAATTGGCGCAAGTCGGCCTGACCGAAGCGCAAGCACGCGACAACCATGGCGATAAGCTAGAGGTCGTGCGGTTCGACATGCACCACAATGACCGACTGATTGCCGAGCGTAAAAACAAGGGTCTGATCAAGGTGATGGTCGTGAAAGGGCGTCCTGTCGGAGCCTCAATCGCAGGACCAATGGCTGGCGAATTGATCGGCATGTGGGCCATGGCGATTGCTAACAATTTGAAGATGTCCGCCGTGGCTAATACCGTGCTACCCTATCCAACAGTGTCCGAGGTTAACAAACGCGCCGCAGGCGCCTATTTTAGCCCAAGACTGTTTGAAAGCGATATGGTGAAGCGAGTTGTTGGTCTGGTCCAGCGCTGGCTGCCGTAAGATAGGTAACGAGGGCACATGCTCAATTCACTCTCAGGGCGATTTCTGATCCTGACGACCGTTTTTGTAATGCTGGCAGAGGTCTTGATCTTTGTGCCCTCAGTCGCGCGCTTTCGCGAAGACTATCTGTTGGCCCGTCTTGAACGTGCGCAGATCGCGTCGCTGGCCCTAGAGGCGGACAATATGATCTCGCCTGAGCTTGAGGCAGAGCTTTTGCTGAATGCCGAGGTCTATAACGTTGTTCTGCGCCGCGACGAGATGCGCCAACTCGCGCTGTCCTCGCCGATCCCCGCGCCGATTAATGCGACCTATGACATGCGTGACCCAACGGCGATGACCTTGATTGTTGATGCGCTTACAACGCTTGTAGACCGGGACGAACGCATTGCGCGGGTGATCGGTAACCCCGTGCGGGACGGCGGTCTTTTGATTGAAGTCACGATGGATGAAATGCCATTACGCGCCGCAATGATCGACTACGGTCTGAACGTTCTTGCGCTCTCTGCTGTGATCTCCGTCATCACGGCGTTCCTGTTGTTCTTGGCTGTGCAGGGCCTTCTTGTGCGGCCGATCAAGCGCGTTGTTGGGCATATGCAAAGCTACGCGAAATCACCAGAAGATGCGCGGCGGATCATTACTCCCTCTGCACGTGTGACTGAGCTACGGGACGCGGAAATGGCGCTGCAATCCATGCAGGTCGAATTGACGGGCGCGCTTAAGCAAAAAGAACGTCTCGCGCAATTGGGCGGTGCTGTTGCCAAGGTGAGCCATGATTTACGGAATATTCTGACATCGGCGCAATTGTTTACGGATCGCATCGAAGGGTCTGATGATCCTTTGGTGAAACGCATGGCTCCGAAACTTGTGGGGTCAATTACGCGTGCCGTGAACCTTTGCGAAACCACGCTCGCGTTCGGCCGTGTTGACGAGCCAGCACCAGCGCTCACACGGGTCAATCTGGCGCGCATCGTTTCAGATGTTTTCGACAGTGAACGTTTAGCGGCAGGTGACGACGACATCTCATTTGCCGAGGACATTCCAGTAGGCATGACACTACGCGCAGATGGAGAGCAACTTTACCGGGCGATTTTCAACCTTGTCCGCAATGCGCGTCAGGCCATTACAGCGACTGGTAAGGCTGGTGAAATCAGCATCAAAGGTTTTGAGGACGATAATGCATGGTGGATTGTTGTGAGCGATACGGGGCCTGGTTTGCCACCTAAGGCGAAAGAGTTCTTGTTCCAGCCGTTCCAGGGTGGCGCCCGCAAAGGTGGGTCTGGCTTGGGGCTTGTGATCGCCGCTGACCTTGTCCGCGGGCACGGCGGACGATTGGACTTGGCATCGACAGGGGTGGACGGGACAGTTTTTAAGATTCAACTCCCAAAAGCCGACTTTGCCTTAGCCGCGGCAATAGATTGAAAAAGTTCTCATTTGGCACTTGCATCATATCGATAGCACAGTTAAATCCCCCTCACAGTGGATTGGTAGCTCAGTTGGATAGAGCACTTGACTACGAATCAAGGGGTCGGGGGTTCGAATCCTCCCCAGTCCACCATAATAAGCCTGTGTGACGTCATACGAAATTGACCTTCGCGTCATAAACTGACCTTACAAACGGACCATTTAAGGCCAAATCATTCATAGTGGTCTGGCCTTATGCTTTTCAGACTGACTGACATGAGTTGGTGCATTTTGCGCTCCCATAGGCTGTTTCGAGTTCCTGACTGGAGTGCCCCCATCGAGTGGTCCAGTTTGAATGTTAGTGCATGGTCGGCCTCTGGTCTATCGGCATCATGCTTTCGGGCGCGGGCGGACGGTAGTGCAGCGCGCTATGCGGTCTGACTGTGTTGAA
>Ga0208671_10000158_pt1 | contig 43537 bp, 59 predicted proteins | sample ColrivemetaGS759_FD_187606 | JGI IMG/M metagenome (GOLD analysis project Ga0208671, IMG submission 187606) | Estuarine microbial communities from the Columbia River estuary - Ebb tide ETM metaG S.759 (SPAdes) (version 2) | ecosystem: Environmental > Aquatic > Marine > Intertidal zone > Estuary ...
AGTTCATGCCTGCATATAGACAAAGGCATTGGGATGGTAAAATTAGATTGTTTTCACCTGGTACAGGAGAACTGTATTGTGGATTAAAAGATTATGTGGTACAGTTCTGTGAAGAGCGAGGGTACGTTTATAATTTTGCGGACAATGAATATTATGGTCTAGCAAATGAAGAAGACGAATTAGTTTCTTTTGATGGTGTAAAATCATTTGTAAAAAGATTTACCACACTTAAAGCAAGGGACTATCAATATACTGCAATCTACGAAGCATTAAGGAAAAAAAGAAAACTGATTGTGTCACCGACAGGATCAGGAAAGTCCTTTATGATCTATTCCATTGTTCGTTTCTTGCAAGAGACCGGACAAAAAATTATGATTGTTGTCCCAACAACATCCTTAGTCGAACAGATGTACAAGGATTTTAAAGAATATGGTTGGGATTCTGAGCAGTATTGTCATAAAGTTTATGCTGGTCATGAAAAAGTATCCCCTAAACCAGTAACTATTACCACTTGGCAATCGGTATATAAACAGAAAAAATCATTTTTTCAAGAGTTTACTGCTGTCATTGGTGACGAAGCACATCTATTTAAAGCAAAATCTCTGACAGATATCCTCACCAAATGTTATGAGGCAAAGTATCGTATTGGTTTTACAGGTACATTAGATGGAAGCAAAACAAATAAACTTGTCCTTGAAGGTTTGTTTGGACCATATCAAAAAATTACAAATACAAATGAATTAATTCAACAAGGACACTTATCACGTTTAAAAATTAAAGTGTTGGTATTAAAACATCCACATCAAAAATTTGAAACGTATCAAGATGAAATTGAATACCTCGTTACACATGAACGAAGAAATAATTTTATTAAAAATTTAACATTAGATCTTGAAGGTAATACTTTAATTCTATTCAACTATGTGGAGAAGCACGGCGAACCACTTTTTGAACTCATAAATAATAGTGCAAAATCTGGTAGAAAGATTTTCTTTGTCCATGGTGGTGTTGACGTAAAAGACAGAGAAGAGATCCGTGCAATTACTGAGAATGAATCTGATGCAGTTATCATCGCAAGTTACGGAACTTTTTCCACAGGCATTAATATTAAAAAATTACACAACATTATTTTTGCCTCTCCATCAAAGTCAAGAGTAAGAAACTTACAATCAATTGGTAGGGTTCTCAGAAAAGGTGAGAATAAAAACAGTGCTGTATTGTATGACATCGCTGATGACATTAGTAATAGTGATAGATCACCAAACTATACCTTAAATCATTTGTTTGAAAGAATTAAAATTTACAATCAAGAAAATTTTGACTACGAAATTGTAAACATTAAATTTAGAAAGTAGTATGCAAGAGTTTTACGCAAGTATTAAATTAAAAAATGGTGACGAAATGTTAACTATTGTCACCAAAACTTGTCCAGAAGAAGATTACATTACAATCAAAGATCCACTAGGCATAGAAGAAATTGATATTCCTGGTGTTATTAAAGGAATGAAAATTAAATCATGGATGAAAGTTTCGCACCAAAATGAGTTTATTCTTAATGGTGAGGATATTCTAGCATTTAAAGAAGTTGACATGGAAGTCATTAAATTCTATCATGACAGTTTAGATAAACTGGAAAAGAATGAAATAAAGAAATCATCAAAGAGAAGGCGTCCGCCCACCTCTAAAAAGAAAGATGGTCATGTACCATTAGATCGTGATCTAGGTCTTCTCTCTGATCTAGACGATGCAATAGAACTCTTAGAGCATCTGTGGAACTCCGAGTCATACTCTAAAGATAATACAGAGTAACCCTGTCCCTCTAAGCTAAGCTAGTGTTCTCTGAACCTTGACCAGGTTATTATACACACATTACGGGTACTTGTCAAGCTGTGAGATTTATGCTATGATAGTGTGAGAAATCCAAAGTATTAAATGACTAAAGCAAAAGAACACTATGTGAATAATAAGGATTTCCTTCATGCCATAATCCAATACAAGAAAAAGGTAGCGGACGCGGCGGAAAGGGGAGATCCTAAACCACCAGTGGGAGAATACATAGGTGGATGTTTTTTAAAGATTGCCCAGCACTTGTCATACAAACCTAATTTTGTCAATTACATGTTTAAAGATGACATGATTGGTGACGGAATTGAAAATTGTATTACATATATTAATAATTTTAATCCAGAGAAATCTCATAATCCATTTGCATATTTTACTCAGATTATATACTATGCATTCCTTCGTAGAATTCAGAAGGAAAAGAAGCAAGTAGATATTAAGAATAAAATGATTGAAAGGTCAGGATACAGTGAAGTATTTACTAGGGATGAGTATGGGTGCGATGCCTCATACGAACAGATTAAAAATTCACTTGAGCAAAAGATGAGGTATTGATGAAAGTTGCTATTATTACTGATCAGCATTTTGGTATGAGAAAAGGTAGTCAGATTTTTCATGACTACATGAAGAAATTCTATGACGAAGTGTTCTTTCCATTTTTGGATAAGAACAAAATTAATACAGTGCTAGATCTGGGTGATACTTTTGATAATAGGAAGTCAATTGATTTTTGGTCTCTCGATTGGGCAAAAAGAAATTACTATGATGTCCTTGCTAATAGAGGAACCCATGTAGTCACCGTAGTAGGTAATCACACTTCATATTATAAAAATACTCTTGGTATTAATGCAATCAATCTACTGCTTCAACAATATCCAAATGTTGAGTTAGTGGATAGACCTGAAACTATTGAGGTGGGCGGTCTTGACATTTGTTTCATTCCATGGATTTGTGTAGATAACGAGACAGAAACATATGATGTAATTGCAAACACTAAAGCAAAAATTTGTATGGGGCATCTTGAACTGTCTGGGTTTGAGGCACATGTGGGTTATTATATGGATCATGGTATGAGTCGTGATGTGTTTTCTAAATTTAAGAAAGTGTTCTCTGGACATTTCCATCATAGGTCACACTCAGATAACATCTATTACCTAGGCAATCCTTATCAGATGTATTGGAATGATTTTGGCGACACGAGAGGGTTTCATGTATTTGATACAGAAACTATGCGTTTGAATTTTATTAAAAATCCAAATGAAATGTTTGCTAAAATTTATTACAATGATGCAATAGTAAATCCTGATTCTATGGATACGTCTAAGTATGCAAATATGTTTGTAAAATTGATTGTAGAAAAACGTACTAACTATTATGCATATGATAGTTTAGTAGAACGTTTTTACCAAACTGGTACTCATGATCTTAAAATTATTGACAATACTCAAGAAACAATTACTCCTAGTGGAGACCTTGAAGTTGAGGGAACTCTTTCTTTTTTAGAAAAATATGTGGAAGAAATTGATTATGAGGATAAAGACACACTAAAATCAATCATTGGTTCCATTTATTCAGAGTCATTGCAGTTGGAATAATGTACATATTAACTGTTAAAGGAAAAGAAGACGATGGTGCATATGCTCCTAGTTTTAATCAACAAAATATTTTGTATATGTTTACTGATGAAGACGATGCTGAACGGCATTCTGGTCTTTTAGCAGCAGATGATTATCCTGAAATGGTTGTGATAGAAGTAGACGATGAAGTTGCCATTCACATTTGCGAAGAGAATGGTTACGCATATTGCATAGTAACACCTGACGACATTATTATTCCCCCTACATCAGATGATTGAATTTAAAACTATTAAATGGAAAAACTTTCTCAGTACTGGAAACAATTTTACTGAGGTGCAATTGAATGAGTTTAACAAAACATTAATTGTTGGGGAAAACGGAGCAGGCAAATCTACAATTTTAGATGCATTGTGTTTTGGTTTGTTCAATAAACCTTTCCGAAAGATCAACAAACCTCAACTTGTCAACTCTGTTAATCTTGCAGATTGTAGAGTTGAGATTGAGTTTACTATTGCTAATGTTGATTGGCAAATTAATCGGGGAATGCGACCAGGTATATTTGAGATTTTTAAAAACGGAGTGCAACTAGATCAAAGTGCTTCTGCTGCTGACCAGCAAAAATGGTTAGAGCAGACCGTCTTGAAATTAAACTTCAAGTCATTCACCCAGATTGTTGTGCTTGGATCATCTACCTTTGTTCCTTTTATGCAATTACCTGCAGCAGGTCGTAGAGAAGTCATTGAAGATATTCTAGATATCAGAATTTTTTCTACTATGAATACAATCTTAAGAGATCGTTTTAAAGAAAATAAAGAAACAATATCTGAAATTGATTACGCTATTTCTATTCTCAAAGAAAAAGTAGATGTTCAAAAAAGATTTATTGAAGATCTTAAAAAGCAGGGGAAAGACAATGTAGTTCTTTGGGAAGATGAAATCACTAAAATGGAACGTGACGTTGAATCTAATCAACTTGAGTTAGAACGGTACATGCGTGATATTGATACGATGACAAAGCAAATGAATGAGTATCCAAATCCTCAAGAAGAACTTAATAAATTAAATGAATTTAATATTAAGTTTAAATCTAAAATTGAAGATATGAAAAAAGAAATTAAATTTCTAATATCTAATGATGTGTGTCCTACATGTAATCAAGATATCACAGAGGAATTTAAGAGTACAAATATTGGTAAAGACAAAAATAAAATTGTTACACTTGAAAATGCTTTGTCTGATATCAGTACCAAAGAAAAAACTCTGAGCGATTCTTTACATCAACGTAATAGTATCCAAAAAGAAATATCTCAAGTTCAAAACAAAATTAATAATTGTTTTTCAACAATCAACTGGAAACAGGAGAAGGTAAAGGAAACTCAAAAGAAAATTGAATCTTTAAAAATAAATACTGACAACGTTGATAGAGAACGTGATAACATGAAAACTTTTATCACGCAAGGTAAAAATCAAGAACTCCAGCGTCGGGTTCTTTTAAAACGATCTACAGAGTTGAAGATCATTTCTGAAATTCTTAAGGATGGTGGAGTTAAGAGTTCAATTATTAGGAAGTATCTTCCTGTGATGAACACTCTTATCAATAAACACCTTCAAGAACTTGAATTCTATGTCAACTTTAATCTTGATGATACGTTCAATGAAACTATCAAGTCACGATTCAGGGATGAGTTTTCATATGCTTCATTCTCTGAAGGTGAGAAGATGAGGATTGACCTGGCACTTCTGTTCACCTGGAGAGAGGTTGCTAAACTTAAGAACTCTGTCAACACAAACATCCTTATCTTGGATGAGATCTTTGACAGTTCTTTAGATGGAAATGGTACAGCGGACTTCATAAATATCCTCAGGACTGTTACTGATGGTAACAATGTGTTCGTGATCTCACACAAAGAGGACATGCTTCACGATAAGTTTGATAATGTGATACAGTTCAAGAAGGTCAAGAACTTCTCCAAACCATTTCAGACCAATGGCACAAATACCTAACTGGCAACACCACTCTAAAAAGGACAAGCATGGTAAGGGAACTTGCAAAGGAAGAATCCGTGCAAGTAAACAATCCCTTAGGCACTTGAAAAACTGTCACAAGACCTCCCGTAAAGGGGGGTCTTTTTTTGTATACTGTGTTCAGTCCTGAGAGGTTCCATGAAGTTTGAAATCAAAGAAGCACTTGCCAAACTTCTGGCAACTGAGAATCTGATCGTTGAGCACCGTAAGGTTGGTACTGCATCTTTTGATGTAGACCGTCGTGTCTTGACACTCCCAATGTGGGAGAAAGCATCTAATCGTGTCTATGACCTTTTGGTTGGTCATGAGGTTGGACATGCATTATATACTCCTAACGAAGATTGGAAACAAGATGAGTATATCGATGTTCCCATGGGATTCGTTAACGTTGTTGAAGATGCTCGCATTGAGAAACTGATGAAGCGTCGGTATGCTGGTCTTAGTAAAACTTTCTATAAAGGATATCAAGAACTTCATGACGAAGATTTCTTTTCTGTAGAGGATGAGGATATGTCTGCAATGTCCTTAATTGATCGTTTAAATTTGCATTATAAAATTGGTGCATATTACAGGATCCCTTTTTCTTCTGATGAACAAATTTTTGTTGATCGTGCTGGAGAAAATGAAACCTGGGATGAAGTTCTTGAATTGAGTTATGACATCTTTATGTTCCTTAAAACTAAAAATGATCAACCAGTACCTAAGAAAATTAATTTAGAAGATCTTAATAAAAATCAAGGTAATGGTGGAAATAATGCTCCTATTGATCTAGAACCATCTGAGATGCAGCAAACCCCTGTTGTGGACGATTCTGAGGGGGTCTCAGATGATGCTGACATCGATGATCCTATGCAGGAAACAACTACTAATGATGGTGGTGGTAGTAAAGGTGGTAACGAATTTGAATCTAAGACGGATAATGCTTTCCAGGAGAATCAAGAAAAACTCATCAATCAATCTGCTCTTGAAACTTCATATCTAAGAGTGCCACAGAATATTGATCTTGATCGAATTATTATTGATTGTAATCATCTTCAGCAATACATTACTAATTTTTATGAGAGTGACAAATGGACTTCTCCTTATGATGTAGGAGTGATTGTGGATAACCAAGAAAAATATAAAAAATATAAAAAGGATGCTACTAAGGGTGTTAACTATTTGGTTAAAGAATTTGAAATGAAAAAATCTGCAGATGAATATTCTCGATCTTCCGTATCTAAAACTGGTGTTCTAGATTGCACCAAACTTCATACCTATACTTTTAATGAGGATCTTTTTAGAAAAGTCACGGTAATTCCTGAGGGTAAAAACCATGGTCTAGTTTTTATTCTCGACTGGTCTGGTTCTATGGCAAATGTCATACATGATACTGTCAAGCAACTTTTAAATCTTTTATGGTTCTGTAAGAAAGTTAATATTCCTTTTGAAGTTTATGCTTTTACTTATGAGTATCCAGCTGGAGATACAGATTATGATGAGGATGGTAACTTAAAAGAAATTCAAGACCTTTGCGTCAATGACTTGTATTTGCATAAGTCATTTCGACTTCTTAACCTCATGTCTCATACTCGTTCTAGTTCACACTTTGATCATGATTGTTTGAACTTGTGGCGGTTGTCAACCTTTACTCGTTACCATGGAACTAGGTTAACACCTAATGGTTTGGGTCTTTCTGGTACTCCTCTCAATGAAACCCTAATTACTATGCATCATATCCTTCCTAAGTTTATCAAAGAAACAGGAGTTGATAAAGTTAACGCTGTGTTTTTAACTGATGGTGAATCCAATGGTCTTGGTCGTATTACTCGTATGAGTGAGAAGTATTACCCAGATCGTCCCTTTAGCAAAATTTCTGTAAATGGTGGTTGCCAACTTCGTGATATTAAAAAAGGTCAAACTTACAAAACTTTTAATGAGAACCATTGGGAAACTAGTGCAACTCATACGCTTCTCAAAAATCTCAAAGATAATTTTCCTGCTGTTAATTTTATTTCTTATCGTATTGTAGAGACACGTGAGGTTTCTAATATTTATCACTATTACACTGGTAATTATACTGAACTTTCTAAGAAAAAATGGTTGAAGGACCGCTCTGCTATTGTAAATACTACAGGTTATGATGCCATGTATGCTATTGGATCAACTTCAATGAATCAATCAGATGACTTTGATGTTGCTGAAGATGCAACCACTGCACAAATTAGATCAGCATTTAAAAAGTCACTCAAGTCCAAGGCAGCAAACAAGAAAGTTCTTTCTTCCTTTGCGACAATGGTCGCCTAATAAACTGTCACAGGGCAGAGTGACTCTGCCCCACTCTGCCCCTATACTAATCACATCAACACCAATCAACATTATGACACGCCAATCTCAAGTAGACCTGATTCAACTCTTCTCATTCATCGAGAAGAACTTTGGTACTGAAGTCGGTACTGATGCTATTAAAGCAGGTGCTGATCACATCGGGTATTCATATGCCACGGTTGTCAACCGTATGGAACCCTACAAAAGTGGTCGTGGCAAATGGAACTTGACCATTGAAGAAACACGTGAGCAACTTGAAGAACTGGTGCATCAAGAAGTTTTTGTTCCTGTAAAGGATGAGACCTTTGTTCCTTTTGGAAACTTTGCTGATGTGAAAAAGATTATTAAATCACGTTTATTCTATCCAACATTCATTACTGGTATGTCTGGTAATGGTAAAACTCTGTCTATTGAGCAGGCATGTGCTTCTCTAAATAGAGAGATGATTCGAGTGAACATCACCATTGAAACTGACGAGGATGATCTTATTGGTGGTTTCCGTTTGGTTGACGGTAACACTGCTTGGCATAATGGTCCAGTCATCGAAGCTTTGGAACGTGGAGCAATACTTCTTTTAGATGAAGTTGACCTTGCTAGTAATAAAATTCTATGTCTTCAGTCCATACTAGAAGGTAAAGGTGTCTTCTTGAAGAAGATCGGTAAGTATGTAAAACCTTCTGCTGGTTTCAATGTATTTGCCACTGCCAACACTAAGGGTAAAGGTTCTGATGATGGTAGGTTCATTGGCACAAACGTTCTCAATGAAGCATTCCTTGAGCGATTCCCTGTAACTTTTGAGCAGGATTATCCAAGTGCTTCAATTGAATGTAAAATTGTTGAAGGTAATGCTCTTGATCTTGGAGTCGAAGATCGTGGATTCTGTAAGCACTTGGTTGATTGGGCAGGAATCATCCGTAAGACATTCTATGATGGTGGTATTGATGAGATCATTTCTACTCGTCGTCTGGTCCATATCATTCATGCTTACAGTATCTTCAATGATAAAGCAAAAGCAATTAAGGTTTGTCTGAATCGTTTTGATGATGAGACCAAGCAATCATTCTTAGAACTCTATGACAAGGTTGATGCTGATGTCAACATTGAGGTTGACGAATCTGAAAATCTCTGATAGTATGGTGTATGGTTAATTCTTGGTCCCTACTTTACGATGAACTAAACATGAGTGAAAAAACTATTGACATGATTACTTCTACTCCTTGGAAGTACAACGAAAACGAAATTCTACATGAACTTCGTGAATACATTGCTAGTACATACCAGCAGCACTACTCTGCTGGTGACGACAAAATCCAGACACTTGATCTAATCGAAGCGTGTGGTGATGGTGAACCATTCTGCCGCTGCAACATTCTCAAGTATGCCTCTCGCTATGATAAGAAAGGCACTGCCCGTCGTGATATCATTAAGATCCTGCACTATGCAGTTCTCCTCTTACACTTCAACGACAAAAATGCCAACCGTGAAACTTACAACCAGTAATTATGAAACTATCTGACAAGACCAAAACTATTCTAAAGAACTTTGCTCAGATTAATAATTCCATCTATATTAGAGGTGGGAATACTCTTGCTACTATGTCTGTTACTAAGAATATCCTTAGTAGAGTACATATAGAAGAAGAGTTTCCAACCTCTTTTGGAATCTATGATCTTGCTCAGTTTCTTAATGGGGTTTCTCTTTTTTCTGATCCCGAACTTGAATTTGAAAATACTTCTTATGTTACTATCCGAAGTGGTAAAACTAAGGTAAAGTATTTCTTCTGTGATCCTGATATTCTCATCACTCCACCTGAGAAGATTTCTAATCTTCCTAGTTATGAGTTTGAATTCCAACTTACTCCTCAGACCCTGGACTCTTTGATTCGTAGTGCAAGTGTCTATGGTCTTCCTGATCTATGTCTGGAGTCCACTGGGGGAGAAGTTTGTTTGGTTACTAAAGACAAGGACAATGACACATCTAACACAGTTTCTTATGTTGTTGGTGAATCTGAAGTTCCTTTCTCTTTCAATTTTAAAGTAGAAAACATTAAGATCATTCCTGGTAACTACAAAGTTGAAGTGTGCTGGAAAGCAGCACATTTTGTGTGTGGTGATCTAGAATATTATATCGCACTTGAACCTAATTCCACCTACGGCAATTGATCTATGAGTCGTAATGAATTTCTTTGGGTAGAAAAGTATCGCCCATCGAAGATTGATGATTGTATTCTACCTCAGAGTACAAAAGAAACTTTTAAAAATTTTGTGAAGAGTGGGCAGATTCCCAATCTTCTTCTTCATGGAACCGCTGGTATCGGTAAAACTACTGTCGCTAAGGCACTTTGTGATGAACTTGGCGTAACCTATATTGTAATTAATGGATCTGACGAAGGACGCTATCTTGACACAGTACGAAATAAGGTCAAAAATTTTGCATCGACCGTATCACTATCTAGTGACTCCCACCACAAAGTCATCATTGTTGACGAAGCTGACAACACAACCCATGATGTACAACTCGCCTTACGGGCGAACATTGAGACATTTAGCGGTAATTGTAGGTTTATTTTCACATGTAACTACAAAAATAAACTCATCGAACCCCTCCACTCCAGATGCTCCGTCGTTGACTTCAACATTCCAGGAGCAGAAAAGCGAAATCTTGCAGGATCATTTTTCGACCGTCTCAGGTTTATACTTGAGAAGGAAGGTGTACAATATGATGAGAAGGTTCTCCCCCAAATAATTCTCAAGTTTTTTCCTGACTGGCGTCGTATTCTTAATGAGTGTCAACGTTATGCAATTGGTGGTGTAATCGACAGTGGTATCCTTGCAAGTTTGTCAAGTATTAAATTTGATCAACTTATAGTTGCACTGAAGAACAAACAGTTTACTACTGCAAAGAAGTGGGTATCTTCTAATTTAGATAATGAACCTTCTCATATCTTTAGGACAATTTACGATAACCTTTACGCAGTATTTGAGGAAAGAACTATTCCTCAAGCAGTATTGATATTAGGAAACTATCAATACAAATCAGCATTCGTTGCTGATCAAGAAATTAATCTTATGTCTGCCCTTACCGAAATCATGATGGAGTGTGAATTCAAATGAAAACAATCAAACAAGTAAAAAACCTCTTTAATACTTTTAACTATAATCATGCAGACATCTGGATGTCTCGCCATAGTTCTGTTATATTTAAAAATGAATCTTCTGAGAATAACTTTGATAACGGAAGGGCACTAGAAGAGATCATTCAATATGCATCTCAATGTATGCTTACACGTGATCCTGGGAAGAATGGATACGATCTTCTTGCACTCGACAATACTACGTATGAATGTAAGAAAGTTATCTTACCTAAAACAACAAATTATGGTAAGACCACATTTGTTATTAAGAATGCTCATCCGAATTCTGACAAACCACCTGTAGTAAAACTTGCAGATTATTATATTCTTGGTGAATATACTAAGAGAATGATTATGGTTGTTGCTAAAGATCGAGTTACGGTAACTACTTCTGCTTCTGTAAAAGATCCAACTCAAAAAACTGATTTTAAGGGAGAATACTATTATGACGATTCTGATGTTGTTTGGGTAGGAGATCCTACAGTTAATGCGGTTGAGTCATGGCAATCTATAAAAGCAAGATTTAGAGATCTTCTTTTTCATGCGGATGAGTTTGCGACTACTGCTATTGCAAAAATGGAATTACATTGATATGGCACTTATTAAAACACCACTTAGATATCCTGGTGGAAAATCCAGGGCAATTAAATTTCTAGAAAAGCACATTCCTTCTAAGTTTGATAGGTATGCTGAACCTTTTCTAGGAGGCGGTTCTATGGCACTCTACCTGACACAGATTCGTCCTCACACAACTATCATGGTCAATGACCTTTACTATCCTGTATACGCCTTCTGGAAGACGCTACAGAATAGTGGTGATCGTCTTACTGGCGATCTTCGGGAATTGAAAACAGAATTGGGTGAGAGTATCAGTGCTCACAAAGAAGCATTTGACAATGCAAAACAGCAATTGATTTCTGGAGATCTTTACTCGACAGCATTTAATTTTTATGTTTTAAACAAATGTTCTTTCAGTGGATTGTCTGCTACTTCTTCTTTTAGTAGACAAGCATCACATCAAAATTTTACCTTCAGGGGTATTGATAAGTTGCCTAGTGTGGGTGAACTAATTCAATACTGGAAAATAACTAACAGTGATTATGGTGAGTTTCTTTTTGATAATGATACATTTGTGTTTCTAGATCCTCCATATGATATCAAAACATCTTTGTATGGAACTAAAGGTAACATGCATAAAGGTTTTGATCATGAATTGTTTGCAGCAAAGTGTAGGATATCAGAACAAAAATGTATGATCACCTACAATTCAGATCTTTTTGTCAAAGAAAGATTTCCTGAATGGAAACAAAAGGAATGGGAACTCACTTATACGATGAGATCTACTGGAACTTACACTAACGATCAAAAGAAACGCAAAGAACTTTTACTTTTAAATTATTAATGAGTAAGTATAGTCACAGTTTGACGGATTATCTTAAGTCCATCAATGAAACTAAAACAAATTTAATGGATACTGATGATCCAGGATGGGAAAAAAACTACCCATCCTGGATCATCAACAAGTGTCTGTCTAGTTTTATTGACACAATTATGTTTGCCAATGAAATGAATATGCTTCCAGATACTCCAAAGAAGATGCAGTATGATTTCTATATACATACTATCCGGAAGAGAAAGCGTTTCTCGCCTTGGGAAAAGAAAGAAAAATTAGAAGATCTTGAAGTCATTAAGGAGTACTATAACTATAGTACCGAAAAGGCACAAGCAGTTTTAAAAATTCTAAATAGTAAACAGATTGATTATATTAAATCTAAATTAAATCGTGGAGGCAAAACTTAATGACTCAGGTTGCTGAGGTTCAGTGGACTCGTGAAAGTATGGTAGAGGTAAAACTCGCTCAACCGGATGACTTTCTTAAGGTAAGGGAAACTCTTTCTAGAATTGGTGTTGCATCAAGAAAAGAAAAAAAGTTGTATCAATCTTGTCACATTCTACACAAACAGGGTAAGTATTACATCGTACACTTTAAGGAATTGTTTGCTTTAGATGGCAAAACTGCAAACCTTACTGTAAATGATGTACAACGTCGTAATAGAATTTCTCAACTCTTGTCTGATTGGGGTCTTATCAGTATTGTCGATACCGATAGTGTTCTTGATATTGCTCCTCTCAATCAAATCAAAGTTCTTTCTTATAAAGAGAAAGGCGAGTGGGAATTGGAATCAAAGTACAACATTGGAAAAAAGAAAACTGCTCCTGCAGCAGCATCATAATATAAATAAAGGAGTCATGCTCCTTTTTTAATGTCTGAAAATATTCAGGTTAAAAAGGAATCCAAAAAGGAAAACAAATTTGAGTGGGCGGATGAGGGTGTATCAACTCTCGTCCGAGTTATTATACTTGGATGGTCAGCAGCAATTCTGACTCTTAATTATGTAACTGTTCCTGGTATTCCTCAGAAAAACATCGATCCGACTTTTATCGCCAGCGTCTTCACGGGAACGCTTGCGACTTTTGGTGTCCTTCCCTCTAGGAAGAAGGACGAAGTTAAACAAGCACCTACATTGGAGAAGAAAGATGCAAAAATTGATTAATGGTATTGCGTTATTATCTGGTCTAGTTTCTTTATCTGTCCTAGGGGGTGGTGCTTATCTTTATTTTCAAAAGGATACATTAATCGAACAATCGAGGGAGAGAGTAACTGCTGCTATCACTGAAGCAATTACAGAAGCACTACCAGGAATGGTGGATGCTGCTATTCCAGGAGTTCCTGAGATGACTGGTCCCGCAATCACTGGTCCTGTCATGCCATTCTAACCATGAATAAACTTAAGATTGTCGCCGCTTCAGTTGGTGGAGTATTTGTTGTAGCACATATAGGTCTGCTTGGATATGTTTTCAGGCAAGAACCTGAACCGGTGATTCAACCTCCTACATTTCACATCCCTCGTGGTCCTTATTCTTCTTATAGGATTAAGGCAGGTAAGGATGGTTATGAAATTGAATTCCGTGCTGACGATCCTAAGATTTTGGAGTCCGAAAGGTCTCTAGATGTTGACAAAGAGAAGCGTGGATTGTTTGGCGGTGGATCTGAAATTAGAAATGAGTATCGCCGTGACCAATTCACCCGTGAAGGCACCAGAAATCTGGGAGGTGCAACAGATGATGAGGGAAAGTTAACTGCAAAACAAGCAGAGTGTCTCGTGGCGGACGCTGGAGCACGAAGTCAAGGTGCGATGGCGGGTAGTGCTATTGCTGCTGGTGTTGCTGTTCCTGCCCTTGCTAGCGTCCCTTACGTGGGTTGGTTGGCAGGTGGATGGGCACTGCTGCTAGGACAGAAAGCAGGGTCATCACTAGGTTCTACAGTTGGATCAGTATTTAATGACTGCTAACTGAGAATTGACTGAGACCTGTTAAATAGGTATAGTTATTGTAATATAATCATGGCACAATCGACCTATAAAAAGAAACAAAAAAAAGAAGCAACTGAAACATTTTTCTTGTATGTATTCTTTCATTCTATCTGGACAGGATTTTTTAAATTATTTGAGGACTAGTGGATATACCTTTTATTTCTGGAGTGAGTATTGATATTAATGATATTAGTATTAATGAAATTCAACCATATCGATATACAACACCATCTATTCCTATGGCACCACCAGTAGTTGTAAACATTGGTGTGCCTGTGGTTAATATTCCAGGATGTGTTGAAGCAACAGAAACTAATAGTGCTAAAAATAATCAATTGAGAGAGGATGATCCTAATGGTTTGGTTACGTATTGCGATTCTGGTGTTCCCAGTTTTAATCCTATTTCGTATGAACCAAACCAGATGATACTGACGGGTCCACCAAAAGTTGATACTAGATCACAGGATAGTTCAACGATACCTGAATTTAAAATACCAAAAACAAAACCACCTGTCGCTACTACTGATGTAGAATGTCCTACACTATCACAAAAGGCACAAGAACCTGTGGGAACATTTATACAAGGATTTAGAAAGAAAGTTACTGGTTATGAACTCATTGATAATACATGTGTTCAGATAACAGAACCAGTAGAACTTACTACACAAATTCTTGCTGGTCTGCCTAGTGGTGGGCAGATAGCACAAGTGGGTGGTATTGCTGTCATCGCTACATCATCAGCACTCATAGCAAAACCTCTGGCAGATCTTCTATTAAAAGCAGTCAGACCAGCGGTTAAGAAAGTTATGAAAAAGATTGCTAAACTCAGAGGAAAGTCATCTCAGGTACTGTCTACTGCCGAGCGTAGAAACGAGCAACGTGGGAGAAATCATGCTATGATGTCCATAAGACACACTCTTAAATCTAAATGAATTTGAACACTATCGTAACCTCTGATAACATTGAATATCTTAAAACACTTCCTGATAATTGTATTAATCTTGTTGTAACTTCTCCTCCTTATGATGGATTGAGAGATTACAACGGATATTCTTTAGACCTTCATGGATTAGGAGAACAACTCTTTCGTGTTCTGAAAGATGGCGGCATATGTGTCATGGTTATTCAAGATTCTACTAAAGATTTTGCTAAAACTCTTACATCATTTCGTACTATTATTGATTGGTGCGATAATATTGGATTTCGTTTGTTTGAATGTAATATCTATAATCGACAAGGAACTGAGGGAGCGTGGTGGAAGAAACGTTTTCGCGTAGACCACGAATACATGCCAATTTTTTTGAAAGGAAAACGTCCTAATTATTTTGATAAAGAACCAATCAAAATTCCATCTAAACATGGTGGAAAAGTTATGACTGGAGCAAACATCAGAACAAAAAATGGTAGAACTGGATCTCGTAAAGTCAAGATCAATCCTACAAAATGTCCTGGTACTATTATGTCTTTTGGAAATACTTGTGGTGGAGAAAGTAAATTAAAGAGTAAGCATCCAGCAGTATTTCCCAACATGCTTGCTTATGATATGATTGAATGTTTCTGTCCTCCTGATGGCGTAGTGCTTGATCCTTTTAATGGAAGTGGTACTACTACATTAGCAGCAAAATGTCTTAGTAGAAACTACATTGGTATTGATGTTTCTGATGAATATAATGCTATAGCAGAGGAGAGAATTCTAACTGAAACTATCTATCGTAAAAAAGAAAATATTCCAGTAACTATAAATTCTCTTGCTTTTTTATTATTTGATAACCAAGATCCTCAGCATTCTGAGACACAGGAGCAGGGATAGCATGAACGTGTGGATGCTTATGTCCTGGTGGATTGTTTACCACCACATCAGCACACACTTTAAAGTAGGGACTCCTAGGATGGAATTGGATTCCTTTTAACTTCAACTCACCACAATTTTTAAGACGAGCTATCTCAAAATCTAATCTTTTATTGGCAACAATTTGACTGGTCAATTCAATCTGTGTAGTTGCTGCTTGCTTACAAAGGTCTTGTAGTTTCTTATCTGTAGGTGTGCTCCATGTCATAGAGAACCCTACACCTAAACTGTAGTTATCTTTCTGCCCTGTTCTAGTTCTTTTAGTGAACAAAATATCACCAGGATTATCAATCAAACCATCTTCGTTTAGATCGCTAACATCATATACCGGGTCATTAAAGTATGGTTCGTATGGTTTAGATGCAGAAGCAGATCCTGTTACATAGGGTGTGAAATTGCGAGTGGGACCCTGACATTGTATACCACCTCCGTAGGTGTTTGTAATATATGGTCCCTGAAGGACTTGTATAGCTTGGTTTGTAACGGAGCCTGAAGAGTTAGCAACAGGATTAGCAGTAGCAGACACACCACCAACAGTTTCAGCATAAGAAGGATTAGCAAATAATAATGTTATTGGGAGAAGATACTTGTAGTATCCGTGGCGCTTTCCACCTCTGTCACTCTTTGAATAATTGTTTGATTGCTTAAACCAGGGCCTCGATAAGTTTCTGTAAACTGAAACGCTGCTCCTGGTACTGTTTGTGTGAATTGGGGTTTGCTTGTTACTCCAGTCCATGATGAAGTCACTCCATTTATAGTTACATTAGTAGCACCTGGTTGTGGTGAGAGGTTTCCAGATGCTGATACACCAGTGCCAGTAGCAGAATACTGATACCCAGTGTTATAGTCCATCGAATTGATGGTCTCAGTTATCTTTTGCGTCGTTTCCGTTCTTGAGGTCATTGATCCCTGAGTGAAATTTGGGACCACGGGAACCGCCATTACTGGAGATCCCAATAGAAACATCACAATGAATAATTTTTTCATGATGTTTCCTTTACTAATCGATAACAGTGATCTCAGACACAAATTGTCCCGTGGCTGTCGTACCAGCCCCACCAGCCGTTATAGTTAGAGCACCGTTGGTTCCTACAGTGCCTGCTAGAGAACCAGCAACACCAGCAGTGTAAGAAGTTACATTACTGAAGTTAGGAACATCTCCTACAGTAGGAGCAGCAGTTGGGATAGCATCACCTTGAGTAAAGGAGGTGCTATATGTGAAAGCATTTCCGTCTGTTGCCTGAGTTGCTGAGATAGTTCCAGGAGAATAAATGCCACTAGTAATACTGCCAGCAGAGATAGTTCCTGCTGTGGTGCCATCAGTAGTATTGATACCACTACCTGAAATACTATAAGAATTTCCTACTCTTACCGCAGTAGATCTAGCAGCATCAACAGTTAGTTGAACACTAGAAGATTGTTTTGATACAAGTCCACCTGCTTGAGAAGTAGATGCAGTCATCAGAAGCATACCAAATGTTAGAAATAATTTTTTCATTACATCAAACATTAATTGTTATATTATATATGCTAAATATTAATGAGACCTTTTTCGTGCGGTCTCTACAAAAGTCGGAAACCCTCATATCTGTTACGGTATTTGCTGTAACAGTTTTTTTGTATTTCTTCATATATAATAAGGATGCCTTCGGGGTCCACAAAATACAAACTCGCTTATAAAGGAGCTACTATAATGACAGGACTTAAAAAGTTCGGTATAAAGGATATGGGTGCCATCGTAGATGCTGCTGAAAGATACAGTGTAGGTTACGATGATCTATTCTATCGATTACATTCTTATGGATTAGGTACATCTCAAGATTCTTATCCACCATACAATTTGGTAAAGGAAACTGAAACCAAATGGAGAATTGAATTAGCACTTGCTGGTTGGTCCAAGGATTCTATTGAGATTACAACTGAAACTAATGTTTTGATTGTTAAATCTATTGCAGCAAAAAATAAAAATTCTGAAGAGTATATGCATCGTGGTATTTCAACTAGAACTTTTGCTAAAAGTTTTAACCTATCCGATGATGTAGAAGTTGGTGAAGTTAAATTTAATAATGGTATGTTAAGTATTGAGTTAATTAAAATTGTACCAGATCATCAGAAAAGAAAAATTTATGATATTGAATAAATAAAATGCCATTTAAAAAATATCAAAATTGAACCAAACATTAGTGTTGTTGAGGACTAAATAATATCATCAACGACGTGACATTCGGATAGTGAAATCTTTTCAAGACCTCAGGTTGACCCTGATGTATCACGATAAATTAAATATTAAATTTTGGGATGATACCTCGTCTTTACATGCTGAAGTGAAAGATAAACTTTTGCAGATTGCATATAAATGGGGAGAGTTTGCTAAAATTCCTAAAGAAGCAATCAAGGATATTATTCTAGTTGGTGGTAATGCTAATTACAACTACACTAGGTTTTCAGATTTAGATCTTCATTTAGTTGTAGACAAGAGTCAGATTGCCGACTGTCCAGATCTCTTGGATGATTATCTAAGAGACAAAAAGAAACTATGGGCATTAGTCCATGACATCAAAATCTATGCTCATCCAGTAGAACTATATGCTCAGGATGAGAGTGATCCTCTACCTGCAAATCAAGGTGTATACTCATTAACTCAAGATGCTTGGGTTCTTGAACCAAGACGTATGCAGGTAGATTTGGCGGACCCCTTGCTAATTCGCAAGGTTCGTGATATGATGGAAAAGATCGATGATCTCATCGAGAACGAAGCAGATGATGTAAATGTTTTACGTAAACTTCAAAAGAAGATACGTGACATGCGATCATCTGCAATTCAACAAGGTGGAGAGTTTGCCCTTGAGAACCTAGTGTTCAAAGAGTTACGCAATCGTGGATACCTTGATAAAATTTCAAACCACATTAAACATTTAGAGGATACTAATTTATCGCTATGACCGTTAAAGTTATGCTATTGAAATCTGGTGAGGATGTTATTTCCGACGCCAGAGAAATCATGGACAATGAACAGAAGGGAATTGTCGCCTATCATCTATCAAATCCATTCGTTATGCAACTTACTGCAGAGGAAAATGATGAACTTCAGGTAGAGGGTGAAGAACCACCACAGACAAAATACTCGGTTAGATATACTCACTGGGCACCACTCTCTAAGCAAAGAGCATTTGTTATTCCCGCAGATTGGTTAGTGACAATTTATGATCCCCATGATAATATCTTAAAAGATTATTGTGTAAAAAATAATATTGATCTTGCAGAAGATGAATCTCCAACTGCACCTCCTGAGGAAGAGATTCCCGAATCACCAGTAGAAGTGGTGCAGTAATGGAAATCAAAACAATCCTGCTGCGTAGCGGCACGTATTTGATTTCTCAGATTACTGAAATGGAATTAGAACCATCATGTTTCCTATCAGACCCGATGGAAATTATTGATGGAGAACTCAGGATATTCCCTCGCTATAGCAAGCAAAGGAATGTCTTGCTTTATTCCGAATCTCTTGCTACACTAGCGACACCAGATCCTGAGATCCTTTCTAAGTACAAAGAGGTGCTACCCCCTGACGATGAAATTCTACAGTAATGTTTTCTTGACTAGAGATAAAATTCTCTATGTCGGATATGAAAATGGCGAAAGAGTACAATATGAGCAAAAGTTCTCTCCAGTTCTTTTTGCTCAATGTGCTCAAAAAACAGATTACAAAACTCTAGAGGGGCACTATGCTCAAAAATTAAATTTTGATACTATCAAATCTGCTAGAGAATTTATTAGTGAATATAAGCACGTAGAGAATTTTAAAATCTATGGTTATGACAGATTTCTTTATCAGTATATTAGTACAGAATTTCCTCAAGAACGTATTGACTACGATCTTAATCAATTAAAAATCTATACTATTGATATTGAAACCTCTGCTGAAAATGGATTCCCTAGTGTTAGGGAAGTTTCTGAAGAGATACTATGTCTAACTATCAAGAACTTTTACACTAAAGAAATTATTGTATGGGGAACACGTGAGTATGAAAACTCACGTGACGATGTTGAGTATCGGGTCTTCTGGAAAGAAGAAGATATGCTCAAAGATTTTCTTGCATGGTGGGCACAAAACACTCCAGATATTCTTACTGGTTGGAATGTTAAAAACTTTGACGTTCCTTTTATTTGCCGTCGAGTAGAACGTATACTTTCTTCTAAGTATATGAAATCTCTTTCACCATGGAATAGAGTGTATGAAAATGAAGTTGAAGTTGAAGGTAGAGTAAACCTTAATTTTGAAATTATTGGTGTCTCTATCTTAGATTACTTAGATCTTTATAAGAAATTTACATACACTAAACAAGAAACATACAGATTAGATTACATTGCTACTGTAGAACTTGGACAGAAGAAGTTAGATCACTCTGAGTTTGAAACTTTTAAAGATTTCTATACGCAAGATTGGCAAAAGTTTGTTACATATAACATTCATGACGTAGAACTTGTTGACCGTTTGGAAGATAAGATGAAACTTATTGATCTAGCTGTCAATCTTTCGTATGATGCTAAAGTTAACTTTCAAGATGTGTACTCTCAAGTTCGCATGTGGGATAGTATTATTTACAATTATCTTACCCGTAAAAACATTGTTGTTCCTCCCAATGAAAGAGATGACAAGGATGAAAAATTTGAGGGTGCATATGTAAAACAACCTGTTCCTGGTGGTTATGATTGGGTGGTGTCATTTGACCTTAACTCTCTATACCCTCACCTCATTATGCAGTACAATATATCACCAGAAACTTTGTTGGATAGAAAACATCCAACAGTGAATGTAGATAAAATTCTCAGTAAGAGTATTTCTTTTGATGGTGAGTATTGTGTTTGTGCAAATGGAGCACAGTTTAAAAAGGATATTCGTGGGTTTCTTCCAGAGTTAATGGAGAAAATCTATAACGAACGTGTTACCTTCAAGAAAAAGATGCTTGTTGCTAAACAGGAGAATGAAAAGAACCCTAGTGCTCAACTTGAAAAGGACATCTCTACCTACAACAATATTCAGATGGCACGTAAGATTCAACTTAATAGTGCTTATGGTGCTCTTGGCAATAAGTATTTCAGATACTTCAAGCTTGCCAACGCAGAGGCGATTACTCTCTCAGGGCAGGTTTCAATCCGTTGGATTGAGAATAAAGTAAATGAGTATCTAAATACCTTATTAAAAACTGAAGATGTTGATTATGTCATTGCATCTGACACCGATTCAATCTATCTTAACCTTGGACCTCTTGTTACTAAATTTTTTAGTAATAGGATTGACGATAAAGCAGCAATTGTTTCGATACTTAATAAGGTATGTCAAGACAAGTTGGAACCATTCATCACAGAATCGTATGAGGAACTTGCGGAGTATTTATCGACGTATGATCAAAAGATGATCATGAAGCGTGAGAATATCGCTGATCGTGGTATCTGGACTGCGAAGAAGCGATACATTCTTAATGTTTGGGATAGCGAAGGGGTTCGATACACTGAACCAAAACTTAAAATTATGGGTATTGAGGCAGTTAAATCTTCTACTCCTGCGGTGTGTAGGAAGAAAATTAAAGAAGCACTCAATATAATTATGAATGAAACTGAGGAAGATTTGGTCAAGTTTATTGATAAATTTAAATCTGAATATTATCAGATGCCTCCCGAAGATATTGCTTTCCCTAGGGGAGTCAATGGGTTGACAAAATGGAGTCATCCTGTTACGCTATTCCGGAAGAGTTGTCCAATTCAGGTAAGAGGATCCCTCGTATATAATCATCAACTCAAGAATCACAAACTCACATACAAGTATCCTTTAATACAAGAGGGTGAGAAAATTAAGTATTTGTATCTAAAGATGCCAAATACTGTTGGGCAGAATGTAATTTCATTCATTGCCAACTTTCCTAATGAACTGGATATTCAAAAAAATATCGATTATAAAATTCAGTTCCAAAAATCATTCCTAGATCCACTCAAGGTTATTCTTGATTCAATTGGATGGAAAACAGAAAAACAAGCTAACCTATCGTTTTTATTCACATGAGTATTTTTGACACACTTGCTAAAGAGGCAAAGAATGAGTATGCTAAGGTTGTCTCTGAGGCATCCGATGAACAAGGATACATCGGCACAGGATCTTATATCCTTAATGCTATGCTCAGTGGCAGTATCTATGGAGGTATTCCTGATAATAGAGTAACTGCTGTTGCTGGTGAGCAAGCAACTGGTAAAACATTTTATGCAATTGCAATTGCAAAAAACTTTCTTGATAGTAATCCTGATGGTGCAGTTTTCTATTTTGATAGTGAAGCAGCAGCAACAGCAGATCTTTTCACCAATCGTGGGATTGATCCTAAAAGAGCATGGCACTTCCCGGTAGATACTATTGAAGAGTTTCGCACTCAGATTATTCGTATTCTAGATAATTTACTCAAAGCAAAATCAGAAGAACGTAAACCTCTTCTCATTGTTTTAGATTCTATGGGAATGTTGGCATCGGCAAAAGAACTTACAGATGCTCTAGATGATAAGCAAGTTCGTGACATGACTAAATCTCAAGTTCTTAAGTCAGTGTTCAGGATTATCACTAGTAAACTGGGTAAATTGAAAGTGCCTATGATTGTTACTAATCATACGTATAAAACTATGAATCCTTATGGTGAGCAAACTGAGATGGGTGGTGGTAGTGGACTTAAGTATGCTGCATCTACAATCATGCATCTATCCAAGTCAAAGGAGAAGGACGGTACTGATGTTATAGGTAGTATTATCAAAGTCAAGGCAAACAAATCACGATTTACTAAGGAGAACTCGTTAGTTGCAACACGACTTTATTATGATGCACGTGGACTTGATCAGTACTACGGACTACTGGAACTGGGTGAAAAGTACGGAGTATTCGAGCGTAAAGGCAACCGTGTTATCGTTGGCGAATCTTCTGTTTATCCTTCTGCTATTCTCAAGGATCCTGAAAAGTATTTCACTGAAGAAATAATGGAGAAACTTGATTGGGCAGCAGGGCAGGAGTTTAAATATGGGGTTGAGTAGTATTCAGGATTTCATTAAAATATATGATAATGTTTTTTCCGAACAATACTGTAACTTTTTGATCAATTACATCGATAGTGGTATTGATTCTAGAAATGCAAAATTTATAGATCATGAACTGAAACCAAAATTTTATGAATATGTGTTTGAAGAATCAATGGTTCAAGAATGCATATCTAAACTCAACCCATTCCTAGACAAATATGTTGATCAAGTTGAGTGTGATGAATGGTTGCCCCAAAACTATACGTATGAGTATCCAAGAGTAAAAAAGTATAGACAAAATACTACAGATCAATTTGATACTCATGTTGATGTTGGAAATTATCCTTCAGCAAGAAGATTTCTTACATTTTTAATCTATTTAAATACTGTAGATAAGGGTGGAGAAACTTGTTTTACTGGAATAGACAGGTTTATTAGACCAAAGCGTGGTAGAATGATCGTCTTCCCTCCTTTGTGGATGATACCTCACCGGGGAAACCCGACTATAGGTGAGGACAAATACATTTTAAGCACTTACTTACATTACCTATGAATACTCTTGAGTTCACAATTGTCAACAACTTGGTTACCAATGATGAGTATCGTCGTCAAGCGTTTCCATATCTCAAAGTTGAATATTTTGAGTCGGACACAGTATCAACTTTATTCAAACTAGTTAAAACTTTTATTGAAAAGTATGAGAAGTGTCCTACTAAAGAATCCCTTGAAGTAGATCTTCAATCTCAATCTCATTTGAGTGATGATCTATTTAAAAGTGTCAGTGCTTCTATAAGTAATCTAAAAGAGCATGATTGTAATTATCAATGGTTATTAGATACTACAGAAGAGTGGTGTAGGAATAGAGCAATTTATCTTGCACTTCTGGAGAGTATTAAGATTGCTGATGGTGATGATTCTGAGAAAGATAAAGGTGCTATTCCATCTATCCTTTCTGATGCTATTGCTGTTACTTTTGATAGTAGAATCGGGCATGATTATCTAGATGATTATCAGCAAAGATTTGATTTCTATCATAAGAAGGAAACTAAAATTTCTTTTGATCTTAACATGCTCAATAAGATTACTAATGGAGGAATAACTGCTAAGACAATTAGTGTTATCTTAGCAGGCACAGGTGCAGGTAAGTCCTTATGTATGTGTCATATGGCATCAGCAGCACTTCTGCAAGGGAAGAATGTTCTGTACATTACTTTAGAAATGTCAGAAGAAAAAATTGCTGAACGTATAGATGCTAACTTACTGAGTGTCCCTATTCAAGATCTTGCTAAATTACCACAGCAGATTTTTGAATCTAAGGTGAACAATCTTACAAAGAAGACAAATGGAAAACTTATCATTAAGGAATATCCTACTACTGCTGCCCATGTGGGACATTTTAGGTCTCTTCTTGGTGATCTGTCTCTTAAAAGGAACTTTAGACCCGATATTATCTTTGTGGATTACCTTAATATTTGTGCCTCCCAAAAGTACAAACCACAATACGCAAATTCGTACACGATCATCAAGGGTATTGCTGAAGAACTACGTTGTCTCGCTGTTCAACAAAATGTGCCAATCGTTACTGCTACTCAAACCACTCGTGCAGGTTACGGTAGCTCTGATGTTGACATTACTGACACTTCTGAGTCCTTTGGTCTCCCTGCTACTGCTGATCTTATGTTTGCCCTTATTAGTACTGAAGAATCGGAGCAGTTGGGGCAGATTCTAGTCAAGCAATTAAAGAACAGATACAATGATGTCAATATCAACAAAAGATTCGCTCTGGGTATTGACAGATCGAAGATGAGGCTGTATGATTGTGAGCAATCTGCACAGGATGATATCCTTGATGCAGGTGATGACGACAACAACCCACCAAACCCAAATAAATTCGGAGGATTTTCCTTTTGACCAATCACATTAACTTTGACCGTTATGAAGAATTTGTGGCAGCAGTTACTTCAGATTGCTCTACAAACTTTGTTGATTTCGCTGACCGTATTGGTGAGTTGGATCGACAAGGTGCCAATATTGAGAGATTGCTTACTGCTGGCGTTGGAATCAATGCTGAGGGTGGTGAGTTTCTTGAGATCATTAAAAAAATGGTCTTCCAAGGAAAACCGTGGAACGAAGATAATCGTGAGCATCTCATTATTGAGTTGGGTGATGTTATGTGGTATGTTGCTCAAGCTACAATGGCACTTGATATATCCTTCGATGAGGTAATTGCTACCAACGTTAAGAAACTTGAGAAGCGTTATCCTGGTGGATCCTTTGATGTTTATCATTCAGAGAATCGTGCAGCAGGTGACCGCTGATAAATAAAGTAAATTCAAATACTAGTTAAGATGAAAAGCACTTTTAATAAAGATAATTTCACTCTTGACCAGTTAAAGGAAGAAATAGAAACAAATATTCGTCCTTTCAATCTTGATAGTAGATTTGAGGTTGCGGTCATAAAAGTGGGTAAGGACGAAATACAATTTAAAACTGATAGAAGTAGACATGATCTTTATGAATCAGTTCTTGGTTATGTGAAGTCACTTGGGTTTAGAACTCAACCACTTAGAGATAGTAAACCCGAGTTTAAAATTCCAAAGGAATCAATATTATTTGGTGGTAAACCAAGAAACCGTCAGATTAGCATTAGAATCTTACCTAAATCAGGTCGAGAGTATCTTCAAACTGGATGGGAAAATCTTTTAATTCTAGATTTAAAAAGATCTAGAAAATTGCCAAGTAATATGCTAAGAACTAATCCAGATAATTATGCAGAATATGCAATTATTAGAAAATTTAATCTACTTGTAGGTGAAGTATGTGTAGATGTCACTATTAAAGGTAAACACTTTAAATGTATTGCTGGATTAGTCCCTGGATCTCCTGGAGCTAAAGCAGATTTTGTTGGAGTTGATAAAAATGGAAAACCCCAGTTTTATATTTCCCATAAAGAAGGGTCCACTCCAACAGATTTCCAACAGTATTCTGGTATTAGTAACCGTGGATCTGGAAGAAACATTTCAAATCATATAGAAGTTAGAGAATTTGTAGAATCTGTTGATGCAAGCATTTCTGAGCAAATTAAAACTCTTAAGGAAAGTAACTCTTCCTTGGCAAATTTAAACAGATCATATTGGAGACCAATTGAAGATCAAAAATTAAAAAAATATGCAGTATTTGGTAAAGATTTTGGTGCTTCTCGTTCAGGGATTAATAATATAGATTTCTTTGCCCAAGGCAATATACTTTTAAGGTCAAATTTAAAAACTCGAAAAGTTGATATTGCATTTTCTAGGTATTTGGTTGGAAGAAATGATTTTTATAAACTTAATAACGGTGATTATGAACCAACTCTAGGTACTAGACGTGGCGAATCTAGTAGAAAACTTGGAAAGCATAATCAAATTCGTGGAGGTATTTGGACTTCTAAATATATTAAAGACAGAACTAGCGAACCAATTTGATGAAATTTTCTAATTTCAATACGGAAGCAACACGAACCTCGTTCAGACATGGAAATCTGTACGAGGTTGGTTCGTATGTTCAGAATTCTCAAGGTGAGGTAGGTAAGATACATCGTCGTGGTCCTAATTATATCATTGCAGTTACTGAAGAGGGTGATATGTTTAGGGCATGGGTGACTGATATTAAAGAATATAAGCAGTGGAATACATCAGGTGCTGATCAATCACATCGTTTGGTTGGTACGGATAAATTTAGAAAACTTACTCAAACTATGTCGCCAGGTTCTGATTATGATATGTGGAAGAAACCTGCCGAAGTGCAACAACGTATAAATAAAACTAAACCGATTAAAGAAGAGACGATGAGTGCTAATGTAAGATTGTCTGCGTGGATGCTAGGTTTATCCTTTGCAGAGCAACAGGAAATTGCATCTAAGATGGATGAAATTATTTTGTCTGGTGAAATTGTTGAAGGTATTCTAGAATCATTCAATACTGAAAGAACACAAGATCTTGCTATTGAATATGCAAGCATTGTTTCTGGTGAAGAACTTTCCGAAGGTATGAAGGCAGCACGTGATAACGTTGGTGCTTCTACATGTTGGAAAGGTTACAAAGCACAAGGAACTAAGAAGAAAGGTGGTAAGGAAGTTCCTAATTGTGTAAAGGAAGAGGAAGAATTGGAAGAGAAGAACGGTCTCTATGCCAATATTCATGCTAAGAAAAAGAGTGGTGAGAAGATGCGTAGTAAGGGTGACAAAGGTGCCCCTACCGATAAGGCATTTGCAGATTCTGAGAAGACCGCTAAGGAAGAAGTTGAATATGTAGAAGAGAAGAAGAAACTTGATGCCGTTGGTAAAGAAGACGGTGACGTTGACAATGATGGTGACAAGGATTCATCTGATTCCTATCTGCTAAAGAGACGTGGTGCTGTCTCTTCTGCTATTAAGGCAAAGAAAGGAACCAAGAAAGAAAGTTTCTCTGACTGGAGAACTGAACTTATTGAGAAGGATGTAAAAGGTGTAGAAGTAAATCCTTCAATTGATGATAATACTGATCCTATGGGTGTATTTGATAAGAATAGGAAACTGAAAGGTTCTGGGAAGGATGTCCAGAGAGTAAAAGAAGAGTGTGGTTGTGACAAGGATGATGATGGTTCTGAAAAGGCACTTGCCAAGAAAGATTCTAAAGTGAAGCGTGTTAAGTATCAAGACACTGTTAAAGAATCACTAAGATCAAATATTGAAGAGTTGAAAGTACGCTATCTTTGATATATAAATTGAACATAGTTCTCTAATACCATGACTAAATTTTTACTACCATTAGCAATTAATCTTATTAACTCGGCAGTTGATAAGATTCCCGAAAATATGGATGATCTTATTAAGAGATTCCTTATTGGACTTGCAAAAAAAGCAGTATCTAGAACTGATAATACTGTAGACGATCAACTTGTAGATGCACTTGAGAAGGCATTGTTTCCTGAAGCACCTACAGAAGGTTGATACCTCGGAGGGGTGACCCTCCTTTTTTTTATAAATATCTCTATAACGTAATCTCATCTATATTACAGGAGTTTAACAATGCCTCTCTGGGGAAAAACAGAAACTGACGAGTCAAAACCAAAGTGGTTAGACCGTGTTAATAAAAATGGACTTGCAGAAGATTGTTTCGCAACCGAGCAAGGTTGGGTTCTTCGCCATTACAAAGGTGCTGATAAGAATACTGCTCGCTACTGGGATGAAGTTCTTGTAGCAATCGGTGGTCTTGCTGGTGGAACATCCACAACTGCATTACTTGGTGAAGCAGATGTTACTGCTGTATTCTTTGAGCAGGAAGCACTTACACAGGGTGATGTCGGAACCGTTGTTGTTATCTACAACGAGCAAGTTGATGTAACTGCAGGTGCAACCCTTGCTGTTACTGGTTCTGTAACTGGTGCTATCACTGCAACCTATGCACGTGGAACTGGATCAAACCGTCTTGAGTTTGACTTCACTGTTCCTGCACAAGCAGAAGACCTTTCTATTGCTGATCAAACTATCAGTGGTACTATTGAAGATAAGGGTACTTCAGTTGCTTCTGAACTTGCATTCGCAAGTAAGACAGTTGGTGCTGGTGGATCTGGTACTGATCTGACTCTTACTATCGCGTAATAATGTATGCAATTTACTGAGTTGAATGAGGATAACTACCTCTTCTTTGCTATTAAATTTTATGATAATCCTCAAGCAGTCACTAAAGATGATTTCTATGATGATTTAAAGAGATTTAAATATCTAAAAAGATTGCTCAAAATTTATATTAAGACGGGCAATCTTAAATTGCATTTGATTTTAAATCATATGATCATAATTTATAATGTATTTGGTGAGGCAGCAACGCCGTTGTTGTTTTATAAAATATCAAATGAATATTGGTCAATTCTTAAAAGTTTTATGATTTATTTGAATCGATATCCTGAGATAAATAAGGATAGAATTGTCATAGATAATTACTGTATGAAAGAACTTCAGAAGTTATGAAAGTGCTTACGCTCAAAATGAACGGTAGAGTATATACCGAAGAAGTTCCTACCAACAGTGCATCTTCTGGTGCTATTGCTGGTCTTCCTCCTGACGAACCTCCTGTGAGGAAAAGGAAAAGGAAGAGTAAATTTAAAACAGATATTTTTCAAAGGATTAGAAACGCAAGATTAAAAGAAGAAACTATGGAAACTCAACCCTTAATTGCTGAAGAAGAAAACTCAAACAATGAGGTTTCTTCTGCTATGAGAATGATTCAGCAGAAACGTAAACTACAGAAGAAGCAGGAACGTGAAAAACGTGCTGTTAATCGTAAGCAAGAAATTCAGTCATTATCTAAAGCAAAGGCAAAAGATTATTCAAAGAAAGCTGGTGAACGCCAGAAACAAATAGCAAAGGATGTGAACAAAGTGTCATCAACCAAAGATAAAAAAGAAGAGTTTGATTGGCAGAGTGAATTTACTCAGTTGAATGAGCAGTTTGCTACTCTTTCACAGGAACAGCAGGAGAAATTCCTTCGTACTTGGTTAGAAATGAGTGAAGAAACTCAAGATAAGTTTGGTGAAATGATTGAAGAGAATTTTAAAATGTCTCAGCAGTTTATTGATTCATTATAATGTCATTTGGTTTTGGTAGATTAGCAGTTTTAGAATCAAAACTGGATATTTATGAAGACCTCTCGAAAGAGATGCTTGACAAGCTCGAAAGAGCAGTTGGAACAATCTCAGATAATAGTAATAAAGTTGCTGTTATATTAGAGCGTCATGAAAATAGATTAGATGAATCCGATAGAGCAGACAAACTCATTATTGGTATGCTTGAGGAGATGAAGGAAAGGCAAGAAAATGATAAATTATTAGTTAGTGACAGGATAGATAAAATCCAGAAGAAAGTGGATACCAACGCAAAGTTTGTTATCGGTGCGGGTGCTGTACTTGCTACTCTTGTGACAGTCCTGCAACTAGTTCCACCCATTATGAAGGTCTTGACAAACGATAAGAAGTTTGCTAGTATCGTGGAAACGAACCTTGGTTATGTTGCATTTGGAGAGGAAGTACATCTCCCTCATTTCTTCACGTCTAGAGAAATTTAAGAAACAAGATTTAACTTACAATTTTAGATGCCCCTATTGTGGCGATTCAAAGAAAAACAAGAATCGTGCAAGGGGGTATTTCTTTCAGAAGAAAGGATCTTACATATTCAAATGCCACAACTGTGGTATGGGGAGAACGTTTTCTAATTTTTTAAAGGACATTGATTCACAATTGTACTCAGAGTTTGTTCTGGAATCATATCGTGAAGGTCATACTGGTAAGGGTACTAGTATTCCTTTGCCAGAGTTCAAATTTAAACCACCAAAATTTGAAAAGAATATACTAGACGATCTAGAGAAAATCTCAGATCTAAATAAAACACACATCGCTCGTCGATATCTTGAGGCACGTAAGTTACCACTAAATTCTTTTTATTTCTGTCCGAAATTTAAAGAATGGACTAATACCCACAAGAAGGTCTTTAAAGATACACGATATGATGAGTCGAGAATAATAATTCCTCTCAGGGATAAGGAGGGTATCTTTGGATACCAAGGTAGATCTGTGTATCCACAATCTAAAATACGTTATATTACAGTGATGCTAGATGATAGCAAAACTAAGATCTATGGAATGGATAGAGTAAATGAAAAGGAGACAATCTATGTCACAGAAGGACCCTTCGACAGTCATTTCATTGACAACGCTATTGCTATGTGTGGTAGTGATGTTAACCTTAGCAGTTACGATTATCAGTTCGTATATGCATTCGACAACGAACCCAGATCGAGAGAGATTATCAATAAAATTGAGACAGAGATAAAGAAAGGAAACAAAGTTGTTATCTTTCCAAAACATATTACAGAAAAAGATCTGAACGACATGACACTTGCTGGACATGACGTTCAAAGTATGGTAGAATCAAACACCTACCAGGGACTGGAAGCAACACTCAAATTTACACAGTGGAAAAAAGTATGAGCAATGGACTAAAGGTACAAAAAAGAGACGGTCGTGTTGAAAGCATTGACCTTGAAAAGATGCACAAGATGGTTGACGCCGCTTGTGAGGGTCTCACAGGGGTCTCTGCAAGTCAAGTAGAGATCCAATCGGGTATCCAATTTTATGATGGTATTACCACGGCAGAGATTCAAGAGATTCTTGTTAAATCTGCTAATGATTTGATTAGTTTAGAGAATCCAAACTATCAGTTCGTTGCTGCACGTCTTCTATTATTTGGATTGCGTAAGCAATTGTTTGGATTCTCATGGGATCATCCTACTCTATATGCACAGATTGTTAGATGTATTGACTGGGGAGTATATGATGACTCGGTATTGAAAAATTATACTGAGGAAGAACTGAATACTATTGGTGAGTGGATTGATCATGATCGTGATTTGTTGTTTACTTTTGCTGGTCTTAGTCAAGTAGTTGATAAATATCTGGTACAAGATCGTAGTACTAAGGAAGTTTATGAAACTCCTCAGTTCATGTACATGATGATTGCAATTACGATCTTTGCTGATTATGATAAAGATGTGAGATTATCCTATATTAAAAGGTATTATAATGCCATCTCCAAGCACAAAATCAACATCCCGACACCGATCATGTCGGGGGTCAGAACCCCCTTACGTCAATTTGCATCTTGTGTTCTCGTTGATGTTGATGACACCCTCGATAGTATCTTTAGCAGTGATATGGCTATTGGTAAATACGTCGCACAACGTGCTGGTATCGGCATTAACGCAAGCAGAATTCGTGGGATCAATTCTAAAATTAGAGGCGGCGAGGTACAACACACAGGTGTGGTCCCCTTCCTTAAAAAGTTTGAATCAACTGTACTCTGCTGTAGTCAAAACGGCATCCGAGGTGGTTCTGCTACAGTTCACTTTCCTATCTGGCACCAAGAAATAGAAGATATTATTGTTCTTAAAAATAATAAAGGAACTTACAACAATAGGGTACGTAAACTTGACTACTCAATCCAAGTTTCAAAACTTTTCTACGAACGTTTCATTAAGAATGAAGAGATTAGCCTCTTCTCACCGCATGACGTACCAGGTCTGTATGATGCTTTTGGGCTTCCTCACTTTGACGATCTCTATGAGCGTTATGAATCAGATAAGTTTACTCCAAGAAAGACGATTTCTGCACAGAAACTCTTTTTAGATATGATGAAGGAGAGATCTGAATTTGGTCGTCTTTACATTATGAATATTGACCACTGCAATTCACACTCTTCCTTCAAAGATAAAATTAGTATGAGTAATCTCTGTCAAGAGATCACTCTTCCTACAGATCCTATTCAGCATATTGATGATGATGCTGGTGAGATTGCTTTGTGCATTCTGTCTGCTATCAATGTAGGTAAATTAAAATCTCTTGATGATCTGGAAGAACTTTGTGATCTTACTGTGCGTGGTTTGGAAGAACTAATCGACTATCAAGGATACCCTGTAAGGGCAGCAGAACGTGCTACAAAGGCACGTAGATCACTTGGGGTAGGTTTTATTGGTCTTGCTCATTATTTGGCAAAGAATGGATTAAAATATGAAGATCCTAATGCTTTGCCTTTAGTTCATGATCTTGCTGAGGCATTTCAATATTATCTACTTAAAGCATCTAATCAACTTGCTATAGAGAAGGGTGCATGTGAAGGGTTCCATAGGACCAAATATATTGATGGTGTACTTCCTATTGACACCTATAAAAAAGATGTAGATGAACTTGTAGCACCAGAATATAACTATGATTGGGAAACTCTTAGAGAATCTATCATTACCCACGGTCTTAGGCACTCAACACTGTCCGCACAGATGCCTTCAGAGAGCAGTTCCGTTGTGTCAAACGCAACCAATGGAATCGAACCACCTAGAGGATACTTGTCCGTTAAGAAGAGTAAAAAGGGGAACCTTAAGCAAATTGTTCCACAGTACAATACCCTGAAAAACAATTACACATTGTTATGGGATATGCCTGGTAATGAAGGATACATTAAAATTGTTGCTGTAATGCAAAAGTTTTTTGACCAGGCAATTTCTGGGAACTGGACTTATAATCCTTTACATTATCCTAACAGAGAAGTTCCAATGTCTCTTATCACCAGTGATATGCTAACTACATACAAGTACGGTTGGAAGACCTCATATTATCACAATACATATGATCATAAATCTGATCAAGGCGATGACGAACTGGAGGAAATGAAATCAGAATTAGAATCACTTATTGCACAGCTAGAAAACAACGAAGAGGACGACTGTGAATCTTGTAAAATCTGAAAAAACAAACGTAAAAGGAATGACAGTATTTAACACGACTAAGGTAGATACTAAAAAACAACCAATGTTTTTTGGTCAACCATTAGGTGTTCAAAGATATGATGGGGCAAAGTATCCCGTCTTTGAAAAACTAACACAGCAACAACTTAGTTATTTCTGGAGACCAGAAGAAGTATCACTACAAAAAGATCGTGGTGATTATCAAACTCTTCGTCCAGAACAAAAGCATATTTATACTTCTAACTTGAAGTATCAGATCATGCTTGACTCTGTACAAGGTCGTGGACCTGGCATGGCATTCATGCCCTACTGCTCACTTCCTGAACTGGAATCTGCCATGTCAGCATGGGGATTCATGGAGATGATTCATTCTCGTTCATACACTCACATCATTAAGAATGTCTATAGTGATCCTTCGGAAGTGCTTGACACTATCCTTGATGACGCTAACATATTGAAGAGAGCATCATCAGTAACTGAATCCTATGATGACTTCCTACAACATGCTCATGAGTACGACACAAGTACTATGTGGGAACTTGCTAGCGAAGGTCATACTGCAGGACAGTATGATCGTTACTCTCTGAAACGCAAACTTTATCGAGCAGTTGCTAATGTTAACATTCTGGAAGGAATCAGATTCTACGTTTCGTTCGCTTGCAGTTTCGCATTTGGTGAGCTTAAACTTATGGAAGGATCCGCTAAAATTATCTCTCTCATCGCCAGAGACGAAAGCCAGCATCTTGTCCTTACTCAAAACATCCTCAACAAATGGAAAGAGGGAGATGACCCTGAGTTTAAAGAGATTGCAAGAGAGGAGGCACCATATGTGAGAAAGATGTTTATGAATGCAGTTGATGAAGAGAAGGCATGGGCAGAGTATTTGTTCTGTAATGGTTCAATGATTGGTCTCAATGCAAAACTTCTTCAGCAATATGTTGAGTGGACTGCAAATCGTCGTATGAAAGCAATTGGTCTCAAACCAGAATATGATATTGCTGCCAAGAATAATCCACTCCCTTGGATGCAATATTGGTTGTCATCAAAAGAGGTTCAGGTTGCTCCTCAAGAAACTGAGGTTGAGAGTTATTTGTGTGGAGGTATTGTGCATGACATGCAGAAAGATACTTTTGCAGGATTCCAATTATGACTTCACCTTCTTGGAAACTAAAAGCATATGCAGATCCAAACATCTCTGATAAAAATTACTGTATGCTTAAATTAGGTCCAAGAAATTTAGGTGAACTTTTATTTTATCTATTTCTGAAGGTGAGGTATTCTTTAAGAGAATAAATAGGTTAGTGATGACTTTTATATGTACGATAATCCATGGTGGCATGAGGATAAAGTATTTGATACCGATAGTATTAATGGATACTACGGTTTTGTATACTTGATAACCAACACCACTAATGGTAGGAAGTACATAGGTAGAAAATACTTTTGGTCTTTTAGAAAGAAGAAAGGTCAGAATCGTAGATCTAAACAGGAATCTGATTGGAAAAAGTACTACGGTTCTTGTCCAGAACTGAAAGAAGACATTAAAGTATTAGGTAAAGATAAATTTCAAAGAGAAATTTTAAGTTTACATACTACCTTAGGTAAAGTCAATTACGAAGAGACCCGCCAACTCTTTGTATATTCAGTTCTTACTGAAAGCTTGACAGATGGCACACCTGCATACTATAATGGAAATGTTCTCGGTCGTTACTACCGTAAAGATTATTTTAACTATGATTCTTGAGACACTTACGGCATTTTTGATGCCACCCCCACCAGCAACTATTCCACCAGTGGTTGCTGAACAGCACATAAAAACTTGGACGTGTCCTGAATGTACGCTTGCTGAACAATATGTTCTGAAAGAATTGCAGGCACATACAAAAATTACTGATCGTAATGCTCTTGCTACGATCATGGGTAACATCAAGCAAGAGAGTAAGTTCATCTCCAATATCTGTGAAGGTGGTGCTCTCGTCTCCTATACTAATTGTAAGGTTGGTGGGTATGGTTTGATCCAGTGGACTAGTATTGGACGCTATAAAGGTCTTGGAAACTTTTGTGCTAAGTACAACTGTGATCCATCATCACTTTCAGGTCAGGTTCGTTGGATGATTAATGAACCTATCTTCCAACGTGCTCTTCCTATATTTGAAGGACATGATCAAAGTATTTCATATTATATGAAACCCGCATACTACTGGTTAGGATGGGGTATCAAAGGTAACCGTGAAGTATATGCATGGGACTATAAAGACAAATTCGTATTGTTTTGACAAACACAACTGGATAGTGTATACTATCCTTGATTAGTTTGCCCCGTTAGCTCAGGAGACAGAGCACGAACCTTCTAAGTTTGCGGCCGGGGGTGCGAATCCTCCACGGGGCGTCGTAGATGTATTAATACATCTACTTTACAATCCCCTGTAGCTCAATCAGGCAGAGCGCCAAACTGTTAATTTGGATGTTACTGGTTCGATTCCAGTCGGGGGAGTTAGGAACTTGAGACGTTCCAATCAAGGTGCTCATCGGTTCGGATATACCGAAACCATGTTGGTGAGGATAAACCCCCTTGAATATTCACAACGGAAATTGTGTCTTACTCCATTGCAAACTGTCCGTATACTGGGTGTAATGCCCACATAGCATACGGATAAGTGTAGTGTTTGCTCGAATAGCTCAGCGGAAGAGCACCTCCTTTACACGGAGATTGTCGGGGGTTCGATCCCCTCTTCGAGCATAAATAAATTCAGTGATGCAAAAGAAGGCATGTAACATGTTAACTGCAAGATGTAAAGTATGTAATTTAGAAATTACAAGTAATTTAAAACCACAATGCTGTGGGTGCTCCAATCAGATGACGATATGTAGAGACACTATCACTGCTAAAGATATGTCGATGGTTCTCCTGATTAATTCTGAAAGAAATGTTAAGGATTCCACAGTCCTTAGTGCTAATGACTTAGAATACCAAGAGAACCGAAGGAAACGTAAGGTTCGTAAACTTGACTTTGAAGTAAAATGAATTCCAAACATGACAAGCGTAAGGATGCTCTCGGTCTCTTCTATGAGAGTGTTCTTAAACCTGATCCTCAGTTACGTCAGTGTGCTCATAACCAGGAATGCTACAATGAGTTAATGGAGTGGCGTTCGCAAGTATTGGAACATCTAGATATCCTACGCAATCAAGAATTTAATTCTTGACACATTCTCCTGATGGATGTATAATACATCAGGGACCGGGGTGTAGCAATCTGGTGAATGCAGCAAACTCATAATTTGCCTAAGGTGAGTTCGATCCTCACCACCCCGATTGGAGGGTTTCTCCTCCACTATTGTAGTTAAATTGCAAAAGCAATGTCTCGTTCTAAATTTAATTCTAAATTCAAATCCGATCTACCTAAACTGACTGCTGCAGTTGAAGGTACACTTGCTCTCGATAGAGATAATCCTAAACTTTATCAGAAACTTATACGCTTCTATGAAGATCAGGGTGTACAATTATATGATGATCCTGAAGATGATTACAATGTTATTCTTGATTCAATTGAAGCAGATTTAATTGAATCTGGAGTTTATGCTTGATGGTCTCGGACAGACATTAATTGTGCCCTGGTGGAGTCAATTTTGACCCAACCTGGTTTCCAATTTCCAGTTAAAGAATTGGTGGCGTGCATGTGCTCAGGGAGGTTTGACCACCTCCTTTTTTTTTAATTAGAATTATGGAATTTTGCGATTGGTTTGAAGGTAACTTTAATAACTGGAAACAAGCGTCCAGTAGACCTACTTCGTTTGCTCATATTATTTTGAAGCATGAAAGGATTGCAGACAATAAATTTCATGTAACCCAAAGATATAATCATGAAACTACATTCTATCGTGATGTAGTCATTGAAATTATTGAAAATAGAGGTGTTATTATTGTTGAAAATTCTCAGTGTAATCTAGTGTTTAGAAAAAAAAGTGATTGTTACAGAGGTGGTACAGTACCTGGTTGTATATTTAAAGAAACACTTCTTGTGAGTAGAGCAAAATTGAGTCCTAATCAGTACATTGTTATTGATGCTGGTTTTGATCTAATTACTAAAGAACAGAAATGGGGATCTACTAATGGTCCTTTTATTTTTGATAAAGATAAATAGGATAGTAGAGATTTTATAGTTAAGTGGTATATAAAATAAATACGCCTGGTATTGCTGACCTGGCAGTAACAAATGATCAGATAGCAACTAGCACTATTGAAGTTACTAAATTAAATGCCAACCTATTAGGAGCACTTGTTCCTATTGGTGGAATTATTATGTGGAGCGGTACGGAAGACCAAATCGCTGGATTTCCTAATTGGCAATTATGTGATGGGAGTGCAATTTCATCTGGTTCATTGAGTGGTACTAATACTCCTGATTTAGTTGGCAGATTTATATTAGGCACAGATACTTATGATACTGGTGAAGGGAGATGGGAAGAAAATATTACAGGTGATTCTAATGCAACTGGTGGATCTAAAGATGCTATAGTTGTGTCTCATGATCATGATGTTTCAAATGATTCTCATAATCATGGGGTTTCAAATGATTCTCACAGTCACGGGGATAGTTTTAGTGTAGGTAGGGGTACTCTTGCTGCAAGTACTTCGGGCGATGCCAGTCATACTCATACCGTTGAAGTGCCTGCCGGTGCCGCCCAGGGTGGTGGAGGGAATCCGAATTATTGGCAAGGTAGTCAAACTATATCCACTCAGAGCAATACTGGTGATCATGATCATAATATTAGTATGAGTGGTAGTCCTAGTTTTACTGGGTCTGTAAGTGCAAATTCTACAGGAGCTACTATCGATAATAATTCTACAGGAATTATTATTGATACTGAAGGTTCGTCTGGAACTAATAAAAACCTTCCACCATATTATTCTTTAGCATACATTATGCGAGTCGCTTGACAACTCCATAGACATCTGCTATTATGCAGGGGTCTTTTCTTTTTGACTATGGACTACGTAGTACCAGATGCTTATTTGAAGCAGCGTAAATCACGTATGGGAGATGCGATATTTGATTATCTCAGTGACGATTCTGTTTCTGCTAGAAACATTTATGAAGATATGCTGAGTGAGATTGATATCATTATTGATTATCACAAAAGTTTTTTGGATAATGCTGTTACCTTGAAGGAACTGATGATGGGTCATCGTCCTGCAGATCTTCAGACACTTATGGAATCGTCCCTAGACGATTGACAAACTTTAACATTTCCTATATACTTGGGACTTAACAATTCTTTACACATGACTGTAACAACTGAGGATGGTGGGCGTACAAATATGTACGCTACGGAACCACAAATGTACACCGATCCTTCTTACACAGAAAGATACGGTATTGAAACCCACGCAGAACGTGCAGAAAAAGCAAATGGACGCTATGCTATGTTGGGTATCATCGCAGGATTCATTTCGTATGCTGTGACTGGTAACTTTTTCTTTGGTATTATTTGATGACCTTTAGCATTCAATTAAAAACAAGTGAAGGTGATCATACCTTTACTTGTCAAGATGATCAATACATTCTAGACGCTGCTGAAGAAGCAGGTGTCGATATGAGTTACTCATGTCGTGCTGGTGCATGTTCTACATGTGCTGGTAAAGTTGAGAGTGGAACAATTGATCAAAGTGATCAGTCATTCCTTGACGATGATCAAATGGAGTCAGGTTTTATTCTGACATGTGTGTCCTATCCTACATCTGATTGTGTTATCTTGACAGAACAAGAGGAGAACCTCTACTGATGGATTTTTCACAGGATGATCTTTGGGAAACCATTGATAAACTTGATTGGGATGTGCGACATGATCATATCGTAATCGAGATTGGTGGTACAGTAGTTTCCGGTATCCACCAAGGTGAGGATTACAACAAAAAGTGGGCAACCCCTTACGGTACTCGTAAATATAATAAGGATGCATTTATCGTGATTAAAAATCTTTCACGCACACCTTTTGCATCTTCTCTTCCTATGGACAGAGAACATGACCCCCACCATCTAAAAGATGCCAAACCCGAAACAACTGTATGAAGACATGCAGAAACTGGATGACATGTATGAAGAACTTCTGTGGCATCCAGACGACAAACTACAGTTCACCCATGATGGTGAACGCATTATCATAACAAACACTACATTGGAGAACAAAAAATGAAATTCGGATTCACACCTGAGGCAGAAGTCCTCAACTCACGTCTAGCAATGCTTGGTTTCATCATCGCTGTTGGAACTTATGCTACTACAGGACAACTAATTCCAGGAATATTTTAATGTTGATGCTGACAGCAACATTGCTGGGACTTTGGATCGTTTATGCAATTTCAAAAGACATTGATGATGACGATGATATGGGACCAGGCATGATGGTGCCAGCAACATCACAACCGTGAGGACTCACTGACATTACTAAGCAAAAGTACTTACCAAAAAATAAATAGTATTTTGCTTAGGGTCATGGCATTAATCTCACTAGCAGCAATTTTATTTGCAACATTTGTTGGAGCAGCAATGTTAACCCAAGATGGTAATGAATAAATAGATACATATCGTCGCCAACTAAAGGGACCTCTGCCACATAACAGAAGGTCCCTTTTTTATGACTATAAATAATTGCATTGCCTTATAGATTACTATGTCTGCTGATACCGAAAACAACATTCTTTGGAAAGTAACTAGAAAAACTGATGGTAGGACTGAATATTTGATGTCTGCCCACAAGTGGAACCTAGATCCAAAATTTGCTAAACTTTTTGACACTCAACGAGGAGCAAAGAACTTTGTGAAGGAACATAAAATTAAAGGTTCTGTCAGGAGACACGAACTTTGATTGACAACTAATAAATTTTTGATATAATTAGTAAGTCGCACTTAATTCTAAGTCGGCAATTAATTGTTATTAGGAGAGATTAGATGCCAAGAGGACACCTATCAAAAAATGATGTGCTTGCAAAAGTGTATCAAAGAAAAACAGAACTGTTTGAGGGGAGATACGAATCTCGTCCAGGACAATGGCAAGACGGTGCCCATCATGCATACAACACCATCTTAGATATTTTAAATGAATACTCTAACTGATCACGAAGAAATAGAAGAACCTTGTCCCATCTATGAAGCAACCGATGAGGACTGGGAAGATTTTTGGTACAACGAGGACAATTAAATGAAACCCGAAGAAATTGTACTGTCTACAACTACAAGACAGTTTCATTACGAAACCTTATCTAGAGAGATAGAAGGGTGTAATGATGTTAATGAGTTGAAGGAACAACTTCGCTCCTGGATCAAACTGTACATGAAACAGCAGGAGACCTTGGGTTCAATGGGAATAAAAGGAATAAAAGCTTGACAGATCTTGAAGGTCGTGGTATGATAAATACATCAGCAGGTTAAGGAACCAACACATTTCTTAACTGTTCGTAACACTCCGCAAACCAAGACCTATAGGGTGTATAAACACGTCTTTCATATCCTTGCCTTAGGGTGGCGAGGAAATAGTAAAACCATCATTTCCCTGATGATCTTACTTTTTTGTTTAAAACAATGGCTACAACTCTTTCAAGACAACAAACATCCCCGTGGAATGATTTCTGCGATTGGGTAACATCAACTAACAATCGTCTCTATGTCGGTTGGTTTGGTGTACTGATGATCCCAACTCTGTTGGCGGCAACCATCTGCTTCATCGTTGCTTTCGTAGCAGCACCTCCCGTCGATATCGACGGCATCCGTGAACCCGTAGCAGGTTCACTCATGTATGGAAACAACATCATCTCTGGTGCAGTTGTCCCATCCTCCAACGCAATTGGTCTTCACTTCTATCCCATTTGGGAAGCAGCATCACTCGACGAGTGGTTGTATAACGGTGGTCCTTTTCAACTTGTAGTATTCCACTTCCTCATTGGCATCTATGCATATATGGGTCGTGAGTGGGAATTGTCCTATCGTCTGGGTATGAGACCCTGGATCTGTGTCGCATACTCTGCTCCTGTTGCGGCTGCGTCCGCAGTATTCTTGGTATACCCCTTTGGTCAAGGTTCGTTCTCCGATGCTATGCCTTTGGGTATTTCGGGAACCTTCAACTACATGCTCGTCTTCCAAGCAGAACATAACATTCTCATGCACCCGTTCCACATGCTCGGCGTTGCTGGCGTGTTCGGTGGTTCATTATTCAGTGCTATGCACGGTTCGCTTGTTACGTCCTCGCTGGTTCGTGAGACAACTGAAACGGAATCTCAGAACTACGGTTACAAGTTCGGACAAGAAGAAGAGACATACAACATCGTAGCCGCTCATGGTTACTTCGGTCGTTTGATCTTCCAATATGCATCCTTTAACAACTCACGCTCTTTGCACTTCTTCCTTGCCGCATGGCCGGTTGTAGGAATCTGGTTCACTGCATTGGGTGTAAGCACCATGGCATTTAACCTCAATGGATTCAACTTCAACCAGTCCATCCTCGACGGACAAGGACGTGTGCTCAACACCTGGGCAGACGTGCTCAACCGTGCAGGACTCGGAATGGAAGTCATGCACGAAAGAAATGCACATAACTTCCCGCTTGATCTTGCAGCAGCTGAGTCCACACCTGTGGCCTTAATTGCTCCTTCAGTTGGTTGATACTAACTCCTAATTTGAAATAAATTAGGATATAACTAGGGGTCATTACGACCCCTATTTTTTTCTTCAGTAATGTAAAGTTTTATGTCTACGGTAAACAAAAAATGACTACAAGTACACTTACAACACCAACTAGGGGGTGGTTCGATGTCCTGGACGACTGGGTTAAACGGGATCGCTTTGTCTTTGTGGGTTGGTCTGGACTCCTACTTCTTCCCACTGCTTATCTTGCCATTGGCGGTTGGCTTACTGGGACAGCTTTTGTTACGAGTTGGTACACCCACGGTCTTGCTAGTTCCTATCTTGAGGGTGCTAACTTTCTTACGGCAGCTGTCTCGACGCCTGCTGACGCTATGGGTCATTCTCTTCTTCTACTTTGGGGTCCTGAATCTCAGGGGAATTTCCAGCGGTGGTGCCAGCTTGGGGGACTATGGAATTTCGTGGCTCTCCACGGTGCCTTCGCCCTAATTGGATTCATGCTACGTCAGTTTGAACTGGCACGTCTTATCGGTATCCGTCCCTACAATGCTATTGCGTTCTCTGGTCCTATTGCTGTCTTTGTCAGCGTATTCCTTATCTACCCACTGGGTCAGTCCAGTTGGTTTTTCGCTCCGTCCTTTGGGGTGGCAGCAATCTTCAGATTCCTGTTGTTTCTACAAGGATTCCATAACTGGACCCTCAACCCCTTCCATATGATGGGTGTAGCAGGTATCCTAGGTGGTGCATTGCTTTCTGCCATTCATGGTGTTACAGTAGAGAATACCTTGTATGAAGATGGTGAACAGGCAAACACATTCAAGGCATTTGATTCCACTCAAGAAGAGGAGACGTATTCGATGGTCACTGCGAACCGCTTCTGGTCACAGATTTTCGGCATTGCGTTTAGCAATAAGCGTTGGTTGCATTTCTTTATGCTGTTTGTTCCTGTCATGGGTCTTTGGGTCTCAAGTATTGGGATCATTGGGATTGCTCTTAATCTTCGTGCCTATGATTTTGTGAGTCAAGAGATTAGAGCAGCAGAAGATCCTGAGTTTGAGACGTTCTACACCAAGAACATCCTATTGAATGAAGGACTACGTGCTTGGTTAGCACCTGCTGATCAACCCCATGAAAACTTCATCTTCCCAGAAGAAGTATTGCCTAGAGGAAATGCTCTCTAAACCACTTCCTAAACTGACCACCACTCCTTGACGGGGGTGGTTTTTTATTGTATACTGACTTCAGTTACAAAAACAGATGAAACCATTTATTGTTATTGCCGGGGGAGTAGTTGGACTTGGTGCCTTAATCTGGGGTCTTGCTTATCATGGTGTTATTTTCACATCAGTCTTTGCTCCACAATATGAGAATGTTCGTAGAAAAACTTTCGAGCAATCAAAATCTTTTCGTACTGGTGCTATTCAAGAACTGCAG
>Ga0208671_10000170_pt1 | contig 41637 bp, 52 predicted proteins | sample ColrivemetaGS759_FD_187606 | JGI IMG/M metagenome (GOLD analysis project Ga0208671, IMG submission 187606) | Estuarine microbial communities from the Columbia River estuary - Ebb tide ETM metaG S.759 (SPAdes) (version 2) | ecosystem: Environmental > Aquatic > Marine > Intertidal zone > Estuary ...
TCGCCCATGAAAGCGGTACGCGAGCTGGGTTCAGAACGTCGTGAGACAGTTCGGTCCATATCCGGTGTAGGCGTTAGAATATTGAGAGGAGCCTTCTTTAGTACGAGAGGACCGAGAAGGACATACCTCTGGTGTACCAGTTATCGTGCCAACGGTAAACGCTGGGTAGCTATGTATGGAGTGGATAACCGCTGAAAGCATCTAAGTGGGAAGCCCACCTCAAGATGAGTATTCTCATCACGTAAGTGAGTAAGGTCACGGTAAGACTAACCGTTTGATAGGCATTAAGTGTAAGTATAGTAATATATGTGCTGAGATGTCCTAACAGACCGAGGACTTGAATTTTTTAAATATATTTTTACTTCTTTTTAGAAGTAAAAATTTTTGCTTTGGTGTTTCTAGTGTACAAGCGGAACCACACTGATCCATCCCGAACTCAGTTGTGAAACGTTATAAATCGACGACAATACTTGGAGGGGGACCTCCTGGGAAGATAGTTCAATGCCAAAGTTTTAAATCTCTTTTTCAATTTAAGATATATTATATATTAGTATCTTTACGAATCAATACATTATCAATTTATAGTAGAAAATTTTTAAAATTTCATATACAATATTCAATATTAACATACAGTAATATAGTTGTATATTAATATTATTTTCTGTATTTAAATTTTTAATATTTATAAAGGACTATCATTTATGGATACTCGTTTACTAGTAATTGCTGCGCCTGTATTAGTAGCAGCGTCATGGGCTTTATATAATATCGGTCGTTTAGCTCTTCAACAACTTCAACGTTTATCGCGTTAAGTAAGGCAATGGAAACTCATGATAGAAAAATTTCTGGTCAAGTTTGACTTTTCCATAAATTTTTTATAGAATCTTGGAAATAATTATTTACAGATTTCTACAATCATGGCTGTCCCTAAAAAACGAACATCAAAAGCTAAAAAGAATGCTCGTAAAGCAAATTGGAAGAGAAAAGGATATAAAGCAGCTCAAAGATCTTTATCTTTAGCTAAATCAATGTTACGAGGTAAAACTACAAGTTTTATCTATAGTGTATATGTCGATGATGAATAAATCTTTAAAGAAAATTTAAAGATTTATTTGCAAAGAATAGAATTTAGAATTACGGATGTGGCGGAATTGGTAGACGCGCTAGATTTAGGTCCTGGTGACTTTGGTTGTGAGAGTTCGAGTCTCTCCATCCGTAACAGAATCAAATAAAACTTAAAATTTTTTCGCTAAACGTTAATATCTATAATTTTTGAACCAATTAGAAGCAGATAGATTAAACCCAAACCTCAGCTAAAATTTGTTAACTATAGATATGGTTTTGAGAAAGCAGTAAAATTATTATATAGAGTCTTACCGTAAATTTATTAAAGTGGAAAAGAATAATGCTTCCTTTTACATTACAACAATTACGAATATTAAAAGCGGTTGCTACTGAGAAAAATTTTACTAAAGCAGCCGAAATATTATATCTCTCACAACCTTCATTGAGTAAACAGATAAAAACTTTAGAAAATAATTTAGATATACTACTCCTAAACCGTGAAAATAACAAAATATCTTTGACTGAAAATGGAAAGGTTTTCCTTCAATATTCAGAGCGAATTTTAGCTTTATGTGAAGAAAGTTGTCGTGCCTTAGTGGATTTAAAAAATGGTGATAGGGGAAATTTAACGGTGGGGGCTAGTCAGACAATTGGTACTTATTTAATGCCTAGAGTATTAGCATTATTTGCGCAAAATTATCCACAATGTATTGCGATATTAGTTTATTCGAAAGGGGGTTAGAAGAGTTTTTGGCCTATTTGGTCATTATTTATTATTAACAGAATATTTACAAATTAAAATAAAAAAACATTAAAAATAAATATTATCTTAATTAAACTTCTAGAAATTTAATTAAGATAATATTTATTTCTTAAATAAGAAATAACGAAGGTTTAAGATAAACAAATCCGATAAAATACACCTGAAGGTAAATCAGCTTCCGCTAATAAATCAAAAATATTAACTTCTGGATCATAATGAATATCTAAAATTCGTTTATGTACTCGAACTTCAAAATGTTCTCGTGAATCCTTGTTTACGTGGGGAGATCTTAAAACACAATAAATTCTTTTATGAGTCGGTAATGGTACAACACCCACTGAGTTTACTGTCGTGTTTTGTAAGATTGTAAGGATTTTTTGACATGATGATCCTAATAATTCGTGATTAAATGATTCTAATCTTACTCGAATTCTCGCAGTCATTTTTTCTGTCATATAGAATTTTAATTATTTAACAATTTTAGAAACAACACCTGCACCAATTGTACGACCACCTTCACGAATTGCAAATCGCATACCAGATTCCACAGCAACTGGATAAATTAATTCTGCTGTCATTTTAATACGGTCTCCAGGCATTACCATTTCTACAATATCACCGTTATCAGCTGTGAATTGTGTAATTGCACCGGTTACATCAGTTGTTCGTACATAAAATTGTGGACGGTAACCTGTGAAGAATGGTGTATGACGACCACCTTCTTCTTTCTTTAAAACGTAAACTTCAGCTTCAAAGTCAGTATGTGGCGTAATTGTACCTGGCTCTGATAATACCATACCACGTTCAATGTCTTCACGTGTAACACCACGTAATAAGATACCACAGTTATCACCCGCAAAACCTTCATCTAAAGTTTTTTGGAACATTTCAATACCTGTAATTGTTGTTGTTTGAGTATCACCAATACCAACAATTTCAACTGTATCACCAACTTTAACAACTCCACGCTCAATTCGACCTGTCGCAACTGTACCACGACCTGTAATCGAGAATACATCTTCAATCGCCATTAAGAAAGTTTTTTCTGTGTCACGAACTGGTGTTGGAATATAATCATCTACAGCATCCATTAATGCGTAAATTTTGTCTACCCAAGGGTTATCACCACGCGACATTTCTGGATTAGCAGAAATTGCTTCAATCGCGTTTAATGCTGATCCAGGACAAATTGGAATATCATCACCAGGGAAGTCATAATCACTAAGTAATTCACGAACTTCTAATTCTACTAATTCTAATAATTCTTCATCATCTACTTGATCTTCTTTATTTAAGAATACAACGATGTGTGGAACACCTACTTGTTTTGATAATAAGATGTGCTCACGTGTTTGTGGCATAGGACCATCAGCAGCTGATACTACTAAAATAGCACCATCCATTTGAGCAGCACCTGTAATCATATTTTTTACGTAATCCGCGTGACCAGGACAATCAACATGGGCGTAGTGACGAGTTTCCGTTTCGTATTCAACGTGTGCTGTATTAATTGTAATACCACGAGCACGTTCTTCTGGAGCACCGTCAATATCGGAATAATCTTTAACTACAGAATTCCCATCTAACGCTAATGTCGCAGTAATTGCTGCTGTTAAAGTTGTTTTTCCATGATCAACGTGACCAATAGTTCCAATGTTAACATGCGGTTTTTTACGTTCAAATTTTTCACGTGCCATTATAAAGTTCCTTTAAATTTTTAAAATTATAATAATATATTATAAAGCTTTTAGCAAGATTTTATTAATTTGAAGTTAATACCTAAAATGTGCAAAAGCTTTATTTGCTTCAGCCATTTTATGTGTTTCTTCTTTCTTCTTAATAGTATTACCGATATCGTTTGATGTGTCAATAATTTCATTTGCTAATTTAATAGCCATACTCCGACCAACACGTTGTGTTGAATAGTCAATCAACCAGCGTAATCCTAAGTTTGTTGCTCTAAAACCACTAACTTCTACAGGTACTTGATAGGTTGACCCTCCGACACGTCGAGCTTTAACTTCAACAATTGGACTAGCGTTCCGAATAGCTCTTTCGAAAACTAATAATGGATCTTCATTTGTTTTTTGCTTAATAATATCAAATGATTGATAAACAATCTTTTGTGCTAGATTTTTTTTACCTGATTTTAATATTCGAGTAATTAATAAACTAACCAAATAACTATTATAAATAGAATCAGGTTCCGGGAACCGTTTTTTAGAAATATTTCGACGAGACATAATATAAAATAATTTAATACTTTTTTATAAAATTTTATCAACTGATATTAAAAGAAATTATTGCGAGGAGTCTTAATTTCTAGATTTTTTTATGAGAAAAATCTATTTATCAGCTTTTGGTTTTTTTACACCATATTTTGATCTACCTTGTGTTCGATCTTTAACGCCACCAGTATCAAGAGCTCCACGAACGATATGATATCTAACACCTGGTAAATCTTTAACTCGACCACCTCGAATTAAAACCACTGAATGTTCTTGTAAATTATGACCAATTCCGGGAATATAAGCGGTTACTTCAAAGCCTGAAGTTAAACGAACACGAGCTACTTTTCGAATTGCTGAATTTGGTTTTTTTGGAGTTGTTGTATAAACACGAGTGCACACTCCACGACGTTGTGGACAATTAACAAGTGCAGGGCACTTAGTTTTTTTTTTTATTTGTATCCGTCTTGAACGAACTAATTGTTGTATAGTTGGCATAAAGTTTAAAAATTATATCTAAATATATATATATTGAATTATTGATCAGTAGACTCTAACCCATATTTTTTCATAAATTTATCCACACGTCCCTCGCTATCAACAAGAACTTGTGAATCTGTATAAAAAGGATGGTTAGCTAACCACATATCAACTTGTAATTCAGGTCGTGTTGAACCAATTAAACAAAGTGGTTTACCATCCCAAAGAACAGGAGTTTCTTTAAACCAATTAGGGTGTATTTCAGATTTTGGCATATTTTTAATAATGTTAACGTTTTGAAAATTGTGGTGCTTTTCGAGCTTTTCTTAAACCATACTTTTTACGTTCTTTGATTCGTGCATCACGTGTTAAGAACCCAAAAGGTTTTAAAATACTTCGATTTTGACTTTCCATTTTGCATAATAATCTTGCAACTCCTAATTGAATAGCGTGGGTTTGACCTGTAAGGCCGCCACCTTTCACTACTGCTATAATATCAAATTGCTTTTCTAAATTTAATTTTTCTAAAGGTGCCCAAACTAGATTTAAATAATTTGCATTATATTGTAAATATTTGTCACCGGAAACTTTATTAATAATAATATTGCCTTCACCGGGAACAAGAAAGACTCTTGCTGATGCTTCTTTTCGTTTTCCAAGACCAATCTGATCTTTTTGGAAGAGTAATTTTGCGTTAGGATTCATAAATTTTACATCTTAGTAATTAAATTCATTGTGATGTTTTGACAAAAATAATTTTTTCAAGAAATAATTTTTATCAACTCTAAAGGTTATTTAGAATTTGAATTAAACTCAATATCAAAGTTTAAATTTGATAAATCAAGTTTAATTGGTTTTTGTGCTGTATGGGGATGTTCTTGATTCTGATAAATATTTAATCGTTTAATAAATTTTCTCTTTTCTGACTCTGATAACATGCCTTTAATAGCACGTTCAATCGTTAGAGTTGGAAGAGCTGAAACTAATTTTTTCAACGAACTACCAGGTCTTCCGGGATTATAAACAGTATATTGCGGATTATCTTCATTTATAATGATTGAATCTGCGTTTATTAAAATAACATAATCTCCTACATCAATAGATGGATAATAATGTGGTTTGATTTTTCCTTTTAATAAAGTAACAATAAGAGTTGCTAATCGACCTAATTTCTGGTCTTTGCAATCGATAAGAAACCAATTACGATTTTCGTATTTTTCACTCGGTAAAAATGTTTTATTTAGTGAATTCATAATCCTTTTTTGAAATTAAATAATTAATAATAATAGTTCACTAAAAAATTAGAAGAAAAGAATTTCTTATTTTAAAATAATACCAAGTTTATTTTTTAATGTAGAAAAAACTTCATCGGCCGATTTCCGACCAAAATTTTTAAGTTCTTGTAATTTTTCAGGAGAATACTGTAGCAAATCACCTACTGTATTAATTTGTGCCTTTTTTAAACAATTATAAGCGCGAACAGATAATTGTAATTCTTCAATTGCAATATTTGTATAAGGTTCAATGCTAATTGAAGATTTTTTAGTCTCTAATTCTGTATTATTAGTTGTCTCTTTATTTTCGATTAATAAAGTAAACAAATCAATAATAATTTTAGAAGCAGATTTTATAGCTTGAGTTGGAGAAATACTTCCGTTTGTCCAAATATCTATGAATAATCGTTCTGTAATATTATTTGTATTATCATAAACATTTTCGATTTTAAAATCTACTTTTTGAACAGGCATAAAAATCGTATCTAATTGTAAATAATTATCTACTTCATCAGAAAACGTTTGAGATGCTAATTTATATCCGGTTCCGTACTCAAATTTAAACTCAATTTCTAAAACATTTGCTGTCGAAATTGTCGCGATATAATGATTCGGGTTGATAATTTCTAAATTTGAAGGTATCTGAATTAAGTCTGCTGTTACTACAGTCGGACCTTGAATTTTTAACCGTCCAAACTGAGGTTCTTTTGTATCGCTTTTAAAAACAATTCCTTTTAAATTTAATAAAATTTCAAGAATATCTTCTCGAACACCAGGAATTGTTGAAAATTCATGGCGTACACCTGCAATTCGAACGGCGGAAATTGCTGTACCACCTAAATCACCTAAAAGTACTCTACGAAGTTGATTTCCTACAGTGATACCTTGCCCAGGTAATAACGAATTTATTACAAATTGCCCATAACTAGATCCTGATTGAATTTTTTCTGATTTAAGACATTTAATAGAAATATTATTCATATTTGAAATTCATATTTAAATTATTCGAAATATAAATTTTAAACACGACGTCGTTTTGGTGGACGACATCCATTGTGTGGAACAGAGGTAATATCTTGGATAGAAATAATATCAAATCCTGCCCCTTCAATCGCTCGAATTGCCGTTTCACGACCAGAGCCTTGTCCCTTTACTAAGATTTCAACATTTTTCATACCAGTACTTAGAGCATCTAACGCAGCTTTTTCAGCAGCTGTTTGTGCAGCAAAAGGTGTGCTTTTTCGTGCACCTTTAAATCCAGAACTTCCAGCTGAAGCCCAAGAAATTGTATCACCATTTAAATTCGTGATTGTTACAATTGTATTATTAAATGTTGACTGGATATGAACAACACCTGTTGTAAAAGTATTTTTACCTTTCTTACTTGTTGATTTTTTAATTGTTTTCGCCATATAAAATGAAATTTTAAATAAATTTATTTCTTCTTACCAGTAACAGTTTTTTTCGATCCACGTCGTGCACGTGCGTTTGTTCGAGTTCTTTGTCCTCGAACAGGTAAACTTACTCTGTGACGTTTACCCCTATGACAATTAATTTCATTTAATCGTTTTATGTTTAATCCATTAAATCTTCTTAAATCACCTTCTAACTTTAAATCCAGGGATTCTAATGCTTCACGTAATGCAATTGTTTGTTCAGTTGTTAAATCATTTGTCCGTGTTTCAGCACTAATATTTGCGATTTCAATAATTTGTTTTGCCGATGAAAGCCCAACTCCATGAATATAAGTTAAAGCATATGTAATTCTTTTGTTTCTTGGTAAATCAACACCAACTAATCTAACCATTTTATAAACTCCTTTAAAATATTATCCCTGCCGTTGTTTATGTTTCGGATTTGGACAAATTACCATAACTTTGCCATTTCGTTTAATTACTCGACACTTGTCACACATTTTTTTTACAGATGGACGAACTTTCATTGTAAATTTTTAATTAATAATTTTTTCTTTGTTTTATTTATACATATTATTGTAGATATTCGAATAATAAATACTTTTAACCTCACGTAAAACATCTAAAATTACGCCTGCTACAATTAGTAATGATGTTGTACTTAAGCCATTCAGACTCGAAATATTGAAAGTAGCTTGAATTAAATTTGGTAATGTTGCTAATAATGCTAACATTGTTGAACCAATTAATGTAACTCGTTTCATTACTTGTTTTAAGTAAAAAGCCGTTTCAATACCTGGTCGAATGCCTGGTACACTTACAGTCATTTTTTGTAATTGATCAGAAATATCTTTTGGATTCAAAATAAGTGTTGAATAAAATGAACTAAATATTAAAATTAATGCAAAATAACTAACCCAATATAAAACTTTTGAAAAGCCATCAAATATTGGAAGGCTAATTGCTGGTAATAATCCTAATGAACTTACATAATTTGGAAGAACTAATACTGCTGTTGTTAAAATAATTGGCATTACCCCGGCTTGATTTAAGCTTAATGGAATATAATTTCGCGGTTGTGCTGAATATCTTGATTGAGATTGATTTAGTTCTTTTGAAGAAATTAGTGGAATCCGACGAACTCCTTTTTGCAATAAAACAATTCCATACAATGAAATGAAAAATAATAATATAATAATTCCTAAGGAACTAATATTTAAATTTCCACTGTTTTCACTCATAACTTTGTTATAGAGGTTTGGAAAATTTGAAATAATGTTTGTATAAATTAATAATGAAGCACCATTTCCTAATCCATATTCTGTAATTAATTCACTTAGCCAAAGTACAATCATTGCACCCGTTGTTAACCATAAAATAATTTCACAAGCTAATCCTAAGTTCCAATCAAAAAGTACACGTTTTAAATAAAAAGCGACACTTGCGCTTTGAATTACAGCCCAAATTAATGTAATTAATCTTGTTAATCGATTAATTGTTCGACGTCCAGCTGGATCGCCTTCTTTTTGTAATTTTGAAAGTTTTGGATAAAATCCAAGTATTAATTGTATTAAGATTGAAGCATTAATATACGGAAAGATATTCAATGTAAATAACCCGATGACAAATGTATTATCACCAGAAAAAGTACTTACTAAACTTTTTGTAACTGAATGTCTTTGAATATAAAATGCTAAATCACTATGATTAATACCAGGAACAGGTAAAAAGGTACCTATTCGAATAAATAATAATACTCCAAGAGTCAATAAAAACCGTTGGAGGATAATATCTCCAACTTTTTTGTTACTTATATTGTTAGTTCCCACGATTATATTTTCAATTCATATTTATTAATTGAGTCTTAACTAAAGCTTCTTTTTTTGTCGACTTGAGATTTTGTTGTTAAACTATCTAATGCTACTATAGAAGCACGAGCATTATTTAGTAAATTATTTGATCCTAATTGTTTGGCAATAACATTTTTAACGCCTGCTACTTCTAATACAATGCGAACAGCACCACCAGCAATAACACCTGAACCTTCAACCGAAGGTCGCATAATTATTTTACAAGCCCCAAAATTACCAGCAACTCGATGTGGAATACTTAATGATTTTGTAATAGGAAGTTTTATTAAATTTTTTCTTCCATCTGTTTTTGCTTTTTTAAAAGCATTAACAACATCATCTGCTTTCGCAACACCAACACCTACTTGACCATTTTCATCACCAACAACAACAATTGCACGGAAACTTAATTTTTTTCCACCTTTTGTTACTTTTGAAACGCGACTAATTTTTATTAATCGTTCAACTAATTTAGGTTCTTGGGAAGCATCATTACGCCGGCCATTTTTTCTTCCTTTGTTTAGTTGTTTTAAATCAGTACTCATAAAACTTATTCAACTTTTTTATTTATGTTATTTTTAAAATTTAAATTAAAATTGAAGACCACCTGCTCGTGCACCATCAGCCAAAGCTTTTATACGGCCATGATATAAATAAGGACCGCGATCAAAAACAATTTTAGTAATATTTTTCTTTAAACTAATTTCTGCTAATTTTTCACCCATAAGTCGTGACGCATCACATGTTCTTCCAGTGGGAATAGCTAACTTAATTGCTCGGTCAAGCGTTGAGCAAGCAAGTAAAGTTTTTGAATTTGTATCATCAATGATTTGTGCATAAATATTTTCGTTTGAACGATAAACTGATAATCTTGGTCTTTCTTCAGTTCCTTTAATTCGCCCGCGAAAAGTTTCACGCTTTAATTTTTTATATTTACCTGGCTTTAATTTTTTATTCTTATTTTTCAGTTTTATTAAAGCTCGTTTTGAAAATTTCATAATTCTATTACTTTAATTAATTAAAATATGTGTTAGAGTAAAGATCAAAAATCAGAAATCAGAAATTATTTACCTGATTTACCTGCTTTACGAAGAACTTGTTCACCTTGATACAAAATTCCTTTACCTTTATACGGTTCCGGTTTTCGCCATGCACGTATATTTGCGGCAAATAAACCTAATTGTTCTTTATCACATGATTTTAAGTTGATAGTCGTATTTTTTTCAACTTGAACTGAAATACCTTCTGGAATTTCAATTTCAACAGGATGACTAAATCCTAAATTTAATACTACAGTTTTACCTTGAACCGCTGCACGATAACCTACACCTTGTAAATTAAGTGTTACTTGGAATTGTTCTGAAACTCCAATAATCATATTATTAACTAATGTACGGTATAAACCATGTAAAGATCGTACAGTTCGCGATTCAATTTTTGCGTTTACAATTAAAGTTCCATCATTATGTTCAATTCCCAGAGAGTCTGGAATCGTAGTTTGTAATGTTCCAAATTTACCTTTTACAGTAACTTCTGATTCAAGACAACTAACATCAACACTTTCAGGAATTTTAATTGGTAATTTTCCGATACGTGACATTTGAGTTCAACTCCTTAATAATTACCAAATATAACATAACACTTCGCCACCAATACCAAGCTCTTGAGCCTTTAAATTTGTCATTACACCGTTTGATGTCGATATAATTGCAATACCTAAATTGTCTAAAACTATTGGTAGTTTTTGCGAATTTGCATAAACCCGTAAACCAGGTTTACTAATTCTTTCAAGTTTACAAATAACTGATTCTCGGGATTTACCAGTATATTTTAAAGAAATTAGTAAATAATTTCTATTCTTCTCAGTATAAGTTTCATAATCAGCAATAAATCCTTCATCTTTAAGGATTTCAGCAATGGCTAAAGACATTTTCGTTGCAGGAATTTCTACAATTTGATGTTTAACCATAGTTGCATTTCTGATTCTTGTTAACATATCTGAAATGGTATCTGTTACCACATTTATCTCCTTATAAAATATAGTTATTCATTTTCCTTATTCTTGAGACCAACGTTTGCGTTTTAAATGTCTTTTCCGATCCCAAGCTCGGTTAACTTCAGAGAAAGATGAATATTTTTCATAGTAACCACAATCATTTAATGGAAACCGTAAAAATTTAAATAAAATCATTCCATTTAAAATTTTGTCTACTGTTTTTGATCGATATTTTGGTGATCCGTCTTCTAGAACAAGAGTAATAGTAAAACCCTGTGCTTGATCAACATCTTCGTAATCAATCTCTGGGAAAATTAATTGTTCTTTTAAACCTAATGTAAAGTTTCCGGCTTTATCAAAACTTCGTAAAGATAAACCACGAAAATCACGAATTTGAGCAAATGTAAAAAAGATTAACTTAGTTAAAAATGTATACATTTTTTCCCCACGTAACGTTACACTTAAACCTAATTCCATATCGTCACGAATTTTAAAACCAGCGATAGCTTTTTTTGATTTTGTGATTAATGGTTTTTGGCCTGTTATCTTTACAAACTCATCAATACTTTTCTTTAAAACATTTGTATTCTGTGCGGCTAAACCAAGACCACGATTAATTTGAATTTTTCGTAATTTTGGAACAGTATGTGTGTTCTTAAATAATTTTGGACTGTTTTTTAATAAAATTGGTTTTATGCCGTCTTCATATTCTTTTTTAATATCTTCAAGCAAACGATGAATTTCAGCAATTTCTTCTAATGAATGTTGATTTAGCATATTACGCTTCTTTTAAATTTAATTTTACATTGGAATGATGAATAGGAGCTTCAAATTGTCGAATTTCACCTATTTCATTTTCTGTGTTAGGTTTAATATGTTTAAACTTAAAATTAATTCCTTTTACTATAACTTTTCCCGTGTTTTTATTAATTTTTATAACTTCACCAGTTTCACTTTTATGGAAACCTGAAATAATTGTTACCATATCACCAACTTTAACATGCATTTTTTGTTTTTGTGACATTTACAAAACCTCCGGTGCTAATGATACAATTTTCGAGAAGTTTTTATCTCGAATTTCACGGGCTACAGGACCAAAAACTCGGGTTCCGCGAGGATTATTATCTACATTAACAATTACTGCAGCATTATCATCAAATCGAATATACATTCCATCTTGTCGACGAATTGTTTTTTTAGTTCGGACAATAATTGCACGAACAATCTCAGATCTTTTAATTGGCATATTAGGAAGTGCTTCTTTTACTACTCCAATAATACTATCACCAATCTCTGCATATTTTTTATTTCCACCTAAAACTCGAATACACATAATTTTTTTTGCGCCAGTGTTATCGGCTACAGTTAACATTGTTTGAGGGTAAATCATAAAAGTATCACTTAACTAATTAAAGATGATTTCGAAAGAATCTTGATTAATTTCCAACGTTTTCTTTTACTCAATGGACGACATTCTTGCACTAAAACTTGATCACCTATATTACATTCACCAAGTTCGTCATGGGCTAAATATTTTTTCGTTTTTGTCATTGTCTTTGAGTACATTGGATGTGGATATCGGTTTTCGATTTTTACCACAATAGTTTTTTCCATCTTGTTACTAATTACAATACCAATTTGTTCTTTTACTGGCATTTAAAACTCCTTAATTTTTATAGTTTCGCATTTTACAAACAGTCATTAATTTTCATTTGAATTGTTTGTCTATAATCTTAAATGGAAAGATAGAGACTACTTATTTTTTGCTACTAATTAAATCTGGTTAATTAATATAACAATCAATGATATAATTTTAACTTTAGTTATAAGATACGTTGAGAACTAGTTTGTAACTAATTTATCAATTACATTATTTTCACTTTGATCAAGTTTTTGTAATCGTAATGTTAAAATTGTTTTTAATTGTGCTAAACGACGTTTAGCATGTTTGATTTCATGGGGTTTAAAATTTTGACGGGTAGCTTTTTTAAACCGTAAGTTAAACAACTCATTTTCAGTTTCAATAATTGCTTGAGATATTTCCGTATTTGAAAGTGAAATAATATCAGTAAATTTAGGTATACCCATATTTTATTCAATATTGTCTTTAATAATAAATTTGGTTTTTAATGGTAACTTATATGCGGCTAAACTTAAAGCAGCACGTGCGATTTCTTCGGGAACCGAGCCAATTTCAAATAAAATTGTTCCTGGTCTTACAACCGCTACCCAATAGTCAACAGCACCTTTTCCGGCACCCATTCTAGATTCTGCAGCACGTGCTGTTACTGTTTTATCTGGAAAAATTCGAATCCATAAAGCAGCACCACGTTTTGTATAACGTGTAATTGTTCGACGGGCAGCTTCAATTTGACGTGAAGTAATCCAACTTGGTTCTAAAGCTTGTAAACCAAAATCGCCAAAGCACACTATATTACCACGTGTTGCTTTTCCTCGCATTTTACCACGATGATATTTTCTATATTTTGTTCTTTTTGGACTTAACATAATAAATTTCTTTAATAAAAATATAAATTTCTTAAGAACTAAAAATTTTTCTATTTTGCTAAAATTTCACTTTTAAATAACCAAATTTTAATTCCTAACACACCATAAATGGTATTTGCTTCTTTTGTAGCATAATCAATATCCGCTCGCAATGTTTGTAACGGAACACGACCTTCACGAACCCATTCGCTTCGAGCAATTTCTGCACCATTTAAACGTCCAGAAACTTGAATTTTAATACCACCCACATTTTGTTTTTGTGATCGTTGTAAAGCTTCGCGAATAGCACGTCTAAATGCAATTCGTTTTTCTAATTGTTCTACAATTAAATCACCTAATAAAGAAGCATCTAAATCAACTCTTTCCACTTCAAAAATGTTAATAGCTAATTGACGATCTGATGGTAAAATTTTCTTAACATTATTTAATAAATTTTCTAATCCTTTTCCAGATTCACCTACTAAGATTCCAGGTTTTCCAGTTTCAATATTTAATTGGATCTGATCATTTAATCCGTTTCGATTTATTTTTACGGTTGAAATATTATTTTCTTTTGCGATAGTCTCAATATACGTTCGAATCTTATCGTCTTCCTTTAATATGTCAGCATATTGATTGAAATTAGCATACCATGTTGATTTATGTTCTTGGGTAATACCTAATCTAAATCCTAAAGGATGTGTCTTTTGACCCATACAATAATCCTTTTAACTTAAATCTATATATTTAGTAATTAATCAATTGTTTTCATAACAATTGTAATGTGGCAGGTTGGTTTTAAAATTTTGTACGCTCTTCCTTGAGCACGTGGTCGAATTCGTTTTAATTTTGGACCTTCATCTGCAAATGCTTCATCAATTACTAATTTTTTTTTATCTAATCCATAATTATGTTTGGCATTTGCGGCTGCTGAATGTACTACTTGCCAAATAGGACCTCCAGCATTATACGGTAAAAATTCTAAGATCATTAATGCTTCTTGGTACGAACGACCTCGAATTTGATCTAAAACTCGTCGTATTTTATGTGGAGACATACGGATATATTTAGCCACTGCTTTAACTGATTGAGTGTTCGACATAATCTCTTATTTTTAATAAATAATATTCTACATATGGGTTAATTGTTTTAAAAACTCGCTGAATTTTTATTAGATTTATTTTACTTAATTTGTGATTCTTAAATAAATTTACTTTACCACAATGATTCCACTTTTTTAACAGGTAATCGAGTTTTATATAAGAATTTGATTGTTATAGAATTGAATCGCTCCAAATTATCACATTCTTGATTAAGAAATTTATTTTTTTTTGAAGTTTCGTTAACATAAACTTCGTAAATCCATATATCAAAAAAATTAATACAAAAATTATTTTGCAATGAAAGCACGGGTGAATACAGAATTGAAAGCAGATTTTCTCGTTCAATCGGATTTGCTTTTAATAAATATAAAATATCATCAATCGCATAATAAAGATATTTATTCCGAAAACTAGTTAAAATAAATCTTGCAACGAGTGATAATTTTTTCTCATACTTAATTTGAAATGTTTTCGACATTATTTCATTAGGGTATTGAAGAGGTTTTCCTTCACTTCGTCCACTTGGTTTACGTTTTTTAGTTATAGAAAATTCTTCTTTACAACGACATCGGCTATCATATAATATTCGATTCATGTGTTAATTTCATTAACGTTTTAACGTTTGACTTTTTTATCTGTTTTAATATGCGATTTAAATGTTCGAGTTGAAACGAATTCACCTAATTTATGCCCAACATATTGATCAGAAATAAAAACTGGAACATGTTGTTTACCATTATAAACAGCAATAGTATGTCCAACCATACTTGGTAAAATGGTAGAAGCACGTGACCAAGTTGTAATAGTATCTTTTTTTCCGGCCTGCGTAAGCTTATTAATTTTTTTTAATAAATGATATGCTACAAAGGGACTTTTTTTTAATGATCTTGACATTTTGAAAATAGTTTCTTTTTAAATTCTTTAAAAATTTGTTAAGAACGTCGACGAAGAATATAAGCATTACTTAATTTTTTCTTCTTTCGAGTTTTCTTTCCTAGCGCAGGTTTACCCCAAGGAGTTAGTGGACGACTTCGACCAATCGGTGCACGACCTTCACCACCACCATGTGGGTGATCACATGGGTTCATAACAGACCCACGAACAGTAGGACGTTTTCCTAACCAGCGTGTTCGTCCAGCTTTACCACTTTGAACTAAAAAAGCATCATTATTACTTACTTCACCAATCGTTGCATGACATTCTTTGCGGATTAAGCGAATTTCTTTTGATGGTAATCGTAGAGTAATATAATTACCTTCTTTTGCTAATATTTTTGCAGATGTTCCACCAGCTCGAACAATTTGACCACCGCGAGTTGGGATTAACTCAATATTATGAATTGAACTACCTAATGGAATTTCTTCTAATGGTAAAGTATTTCCTATAGTTAAAGGTGATCCTGATCCTGAAAGGATAGTATCTCCCACATTTAAATTCTTTGGATGTAAAATGTAACGTTTTTCACCATCAATGTAATTAATTAAGGCAATTCGAGCATTTCTATTTGGATCATATTCAACTGAACCAACAATCCCTTTAACTCCATGTTTATTACGTTTAAAATCAACTAATCGATAGCGGCGTTTATGACCCCCACCTCGGTGACGGATTGTAATAACGCCACGATTATTTCGACCTTTGTTTCTATGATTTTTCTGTATTAATTTTTTCTCAGGTTTCGCTTTTGTAATTTCTGTAAAACCAGATAATGCTCGATTCCGTGTACCGGGCGTATATGCTTTGTAAAGACGAATACTCATAAACTTGATTATTGTTTGTATATTTTTTAGTTCTCTGTAAATAAGTTTATTACATCACCTTCGGATAACGTTACAATCGCTTTTTTATATTGCGGTTTCCACCCAATATATTTACCTACGCGTTTTTTCTTACGCGGAAGACGACATGTATTTATTTTTGTTACTTTTACATTAAATAAATACTCAATTGCAGCTTTAATTGTAATTTTATCAGAATAGCGATCTACAACAAAACTATACTGATTATTTTCTAAAAGTCGTGTAGCTTTATCTGTAATAATTGGATATTTAATAATTTGAGCAAAAGACGAGGAATTAATCACAATAAATCTCCTTTATATCATTTATTGCTGAAGCACTTAATATAATTTGTTTTGCTTTTAACAAACTTAGTGTATTTAAATTTGATGCAGAGATTAATTCTACGTTTTGAATATTGCGCGTTGATAATTTTAGAGCATCTGTTTTTGTTGAAACAATAACTAAAATTTTTTGTTCTAAATTTACTCCACAATCTTGACAAACCTTTACAAATGTTTTTGTTTTTGGTGTTGTAATCTCTGTCTCTAAATTTTCAATCGTTAAAACACGATTTTTTTTATTATATAATAAAGTTTGTAAAGCTAATTTTCTCTCTTTTTTGTTTAGTTTTAAAACAACTTTTTTTGGTTTTGGACCAAAAATAACCCCACCACCTTTCCATAAAGGTGAACTATTTGAACCTGCTCGAGCACGACCAGTTCCTTTTTGTTGCCAAGGTTTTCGTCCACCACCACGGACTTCGCCACGGGTTTTAGTTGAAACAGTTCCCTGTCGTTGCGAAGAATAATGGCGTAAAATATCTTTATGAATTAAATAATTTCCAGATTCGTCTAGAACGTTTAATTTTAAGTCATGTGTAGTAGTTAATTCTTGTCCATTTATGTCTACCGTAGTATATTTCACAAATTTTTGAACGGTCATACGCTATTTAAAATATATTCATTTTTTTAGATAATTTCAGTTAACTTATTCTGAAGGTATAATACTTAGTAAATTGCCAGGTTTTCCTGGAACTGATCCTTTTACTACTAAAATATTTTCGTCTGCATTTGTTTGAATAACCTTTAATTTTTTAACGGTTATCATTTTATTTCCTAATTGGCCTGCCATCTTTTTACCAGGTAAAACACGACCTGGTGTTGTTCCCATCCCAATGGAACCTGGTAGACGATGGTTTTTTGAACCATGTGTCATCGGCCCACGAGTGAAATTATGACGTTTCTGCAATCCGGAAAAACCTTTACCAACACTTTTTCCTCTTATATTAACAAGTTGACCCGTAGAAAACGTATCTACTTTTAATACTTGTCCAAGTTCAAACTCATCAATATTATTTAAACGGAATTCTTTTAAGTATCTTAAAGGTTGTATATTAGATTTTTGTAAATGTCCTAATTTTGGTTGGTTTAATAATTTACTTGAAACATTTCCATATCCAATTTGAATTGAATTATATCCATCTTTTAAAGTACTTTTAACTTGTGTTACAACACATGGACCAACTTTTAAAATTGTAACAGGAACAATATTTCCAGACTCATCAAAAATTTGAGTCATACCAATTTTATTCCCTAATAATCCTACAGTCACAATATTCCTCCAAATATTTTGTGTACATATTAACCTTGTCTTCGATAAAAATTAATATTTTTATTTAATAAACCAATCTAAATTGATAAATTATTAAATTATACAGTAAATAATTTTGTTAAATTTGTCTACATAAAGTAAATTAACACTTTTATTAAACTTAAAGTAATTTTACGGCTTTTCAAGTTCAGTAACAAATTAATAAATACTTTATAATTATTTTGAAAACATAAAATATAAATTATAAATAAAGCTAATGTCAAAAGTTGTAGGAATAGATTTAGGTACAACAAATTCAGTAGTAGCAGCAATTGAAGGTGGCCAACCAAGTGTTATTATTAACGCTGAAGGATTACGGACAACACCGTCAATCGTAGCTTATACAAAAAAAGAAGAATTATTAGTTGGACAAATTGCAAAACGCCAAGCAGTTATTAACCCTGCAAACACGTTCTTTTCAGTAAAGCGTTTTATTGGATCAAAAGAAGCTGAAGTCTCTGAAGATTCAAAAAAGTTACCGTATAAAGTTGGAAAAGATCAAAATGGTAACATTAAAATTAAATGTTCATCATTGAACAAAGAATTTAGTCCAGAAGAACTTTCTGCTCAAGTATTACGAAAATTAATAAATGACGCTACAAGTTATTTAGGTCAGGATGTAACACAGGCCGTTATTACTGTGCCAGCGTATTTCAATGATTCCCAAAGACAGGCAACAATGGATGCGGGTAAAATTGCAGGTGTTGAAGTCTTACGTATTATTAATGAACCTACGGCAGCTTCATTAGCATACGGTTTAGATAAAAAACAAAATGAAACTATTCTTGTTTTTGATCTAGGTGGTGGTACTTTTGATGTATCCATTTTAGAAGTTGGTGATGGTATCTTTGAGGTTTTAGCAACTGCTGGTGACACAAGTTTAGGTGGTGACGATTTTGATAAAGTTTTAGTTGATTGGTTAATTAATGATTTTAAACAACAAGAGTCTATTGATTTATCAGATGATATTCAAGCATTACAACGATTAACGGAAGCTGCTGAAAAAGCAAAAATGGAATTATCAACCGTTGAAAAGACAACAATCCATTTACCGTTTATTACAGCTGATAAAACAGGACCAAAACATATTGAGAAAGAATTAACAAGAAGTGTTTTCGAAGATTTATGTGAAGATTTAATTAATCGTTGTCGTATTCCAGTTGAAAAAGCGTTAAATGATGCACGGTTAGATAAAGCAGAGATAAACGAAGTAGTATTAGTTGGTGGTTCAACACGGATTCCAGCAATTCAAAATTTAGTAGAATCATTAACGAATAAAAAACCAAATCAATCAGTAAATCCAGATGAAGTTGTTGCTATTGGTGCGGCAATTCAAGCGGGGATTCTTGCTGGGGAAGTTAAAGATATCTTATTATTAGATGTTACGCCATTATCATTAGGTGTTGAAACACTTGGTGGGGTTATGACTAAAATCATTGCAAGAAATACTACAATTCCTGTAAAAAAATCGGAAATGTTCTCAACAGCTGTTGATAACCAAACAAATGTTGAAATCCATATTTTACAAGGTGAACGTGAGTTAGTAGCAGGGAATAAAAGTTTAGGTAATTTCAGATTAGATGGAATTCCAAAAGCTGATCGAGGAGTACCACAAATTGAAGTTACATTTGATATTGACGTTGATGGATTACTTTCAGTAAAAGCCAAAGAGGTTGAAACTGGTGTTGAACAATCAATCACCATCCAAGGTGCATCAAATTTAGATCAATCAGAAGTAGAAGATATGTTAGCTGAAGCAGAAAAATATGCTTCGTTTGATCAGGAAAAGAAGCAAAATATTGATTTAAAAAATCAAGCGGAAACATTATGTTTTGAAGCTGAGAAAGAATTTTCTACATTTAAGGATAATATCTCAGATGAACAGCAACAAAATTTAAATAAATTAATTGAAAATATTCGACAAGACATTAAAACCGATAATTTCGAGTCGTTAAAGTCATTAGTTGAAGAATTAAAAGTTGCAATGAAAGATATGGTTGCCGCAAATCCATTAATGGATAATGACCCAAATGTAGATCCAATGTCTAATTTGAACGATTTATAAATGAAAAAAAACTTAAACAAACCCTTTATTTAGGGTTTGTTTAAATTTGTACCAGATAAATAAAATTTTTCTACTTTTTATTAGCTGTTTGGTTCATCAACAATAATACATTCAGTTGTTAAAATCATACTAGCAATAGAAGTTGCATTTTGTAACCCTGATCTTGTTACTTTCGCTGGATCAACAACACCCTCTTCATACATATTTCCAAACGTATTATTTGCAGCATTATAACCAATTTCAAATTCTTGTTGTTGAACTTTCTCAATAATTACAGGACCATTTATACCAGCATTCTCTGTAATACGGCGAAGTGGTGCTAAAATTGCTCTTGAAATGATAATAGCACCTATAAGTTCATCTTCTTTTAAATTATTTTTAGCCCATGTTACGAGATTTTCAGATAAATGCGCTAACGTTGCACCACCTCCAGGAACAATTCCTTCTTCGACAGCTGCTCGAGTGGCATTAATAGCATCTTCTAATCGTAACTTCTTATCTTTCATTTCTGTTTCTGTAAGAGCTCCAACTCTGATTACAGCAATCCCACCAGATAATTTAGCAATTCGATCTTGTAATTTTTCTTTTTCATATTCCGTATCAGCTAAATTAACTTGTTTTCGAAGTTGTTCACAACGAATTTTAATTTCTTCTAATTCATCCCCATCACCAACAATTGTTGTTGAATCTTGAGTTATTATAATACGACGAGCTTGTCCTAATAAATTTAAACTAATATTATCTAAACTTAATCCTGCATCTTGAGTAATTACTGTACCACCTGTTAAGATAGCAATATCTTCTAACATTAATTTTCTTAGTTCACCAAATCCCGGTGCTCTAATGGCCACAACATTAACAATTCCCCGTAATTTATTTAAAATTAAAGTTGCTAAAGCTTCTTTTTCTACCTCTTGCGCGATAATAAGAAGAGGCCGTTTTGTCTTTGTAATTTGTTCTAAAACAGGTAATAAATCTTGTTGAACTAATGTAATTCTTTTATCAGTCAGGAGAATATAAGGATTATCGAATGACGTTTCCATTTTTTCAGTATTTGTAATGAAATAAGGAGAAATGAAACCTTTCTCTAACTTCATACCCTCAGTAATTTCAAGTTCTGTAACAATTCCTTTCCCTTCTTCCAATGAAATGACACCATCTCGACCTACTTTAGATAAAGCATCCGCAATCAACGACCCAATAACATCATCATTTCCTGCCGAAATTGAAGCGACTTGTTGAATTGATTGAATATCTTCAACAGGTTGAGCAAATTCATTAATCTGATTGACTAAATATTGTGTTGCTTTTTCCATTCCTAATTTAATTGAGATTGGGTTCGCTCCAGCAGCCACGTTCTTTAAACCTTCTTTTACCATCGCATAAGCTAATACAGTCGCTGTTGTAGTCCCATCTCCAGCAACATCATTTGTTTTAGAAGCCGCTTGGCGAATTAAAGAAACACCAGTATTTTCAATGTGATCTTCTAAAGTGATCTCTTTAGCAATTGTTACACCATCATTAACAATTTGAGGTGATCCAAATTGTTTTTCTAAAACTACATTTCTTCCTTTTGGACCTAATGTTACTGAAACAGCTTCTACCATTATTTCCATTCCACGTTCTAATGCACGACGAGCGTTATCTTGATATAAAATTTTTTTTGCCATATCTAGTTAAATCCTAATTTTTTTATTACGTTTTCTAATTAAAAAGATTTGAAATAGTAATGTAAGTTACTTGCTAGAAATAATGCAAGTTAAAAATTAAATTTTATTAAATTTTTTTTCATTCTGTAAAAGCTTTACGAAACTATCTTTATTATACTAATATAAGAATTAACAAATAAAGTTTGGGCTTGTAGCTCAGTGGACTAGAGCACGTGGCTACGAACTACGGTGTCAGGGGTTCGAATCCCTTCTTGCCCATTATTTAAAAATCTATAATATACTTTCTATATTATAGATTTTCAATTTCCAACTAATTTGGGGTGTCGCCAAGCGGTAAGGCTGTGGACTTTGACTCCGCCATTCGCAGGTTCGAATCCTGCCACCCCAGTTTTCTTTCATAAAGAAGTTAACTAATTTAACATTTTTGATTTACATAATTTCAACGCTTACGTTAAAATCAAACTATTAGTCTGATTTTATGAGAAGGATAAATAAATAAATAAATGGAAGCAAAAATTCAATTTATAAAAGGTCTTGATGAAAAAGTTTTACCCGATGTGCGTTTAACACGATCCCGTGATGGTAGTACCGGTACAGCAACTTTTCGTTTTAAAAATCCTAATATACTAGATAAAAATACTGCCAAAGAAGGTGAAATTACAGGGATGTATTTAATCGATAAAGAAGGTATTTTAGAAACTCGGGATGTAAATGCTCGTTTTGTAAATGGAAAACCTGAAGCGATTGAAGCAATTTATATTATGAAAGACCCTGAAAATTGGGATAGATTTATGCGTTTTATGGAACGTTATGGAGAAACAAATGGTTTAGTTTTTACGAAAGCTAGTTAAGGTTGAAAGTGATTTAAAAATTATCCATCTTTTATTTTTAAATTGTGGTGATAATTCTATAAATTTTTATAGAATTATCCACCTCCAACAATTGTGACAATTTCAATTTTATCATTGTTGTTAACGAAGATTTTATCCCAATTTTCTTTAATACAAATCAAATTATTATGTTCTAGAACTAACAATGAAGTATTATAGTCAAAGTAAGAAATCAAATCAAAAATAGTAATTTTATTTTGAATATAATACTTTTGGCCATTCAGAAAAAATTCTATAGTTTTACTCATAAGTTTTCAATTTAAACAATTATTAATAAATAAACTGGACGTATAAGACAAGAAACTGATAAAATAAGATTAAAACATTTTGGCGGGTGTGGCCAAGTGGTTAAGGCAGTGGGTTGTGGTTCCACCATTCGCCGGTTCAAGTCCGGTCACTCGCCCTTGTTTATTTATATTATAAGCTTACTAAAAAATCAACAATAATCAAATTATTTTTATGTCACGTTATCGCGGACCTAAATTAAGAATTACTAGACGATTAGGAACATTACCAGGATTAACGAATAAACGGTCAAATAAGACAACTCGACCTGGCCAACACGGAAAGAGCTTAGATGATAATGGTAAAAAAACTGAATACGGAATTCGTTTAGAAGAAAAACAGAAACTAAAGTTTAACTATGGTTTAACAGAAGGACAATTATTCCGTTATATTAAAGAAGCTCGAAGACGAAAAGGTGTTACAGGTCTAATTTTACTTCAGTTATTAGAAATGCGATTAGATACACTTTGTTTTTCATTAGGTTTTGGGTCAACAATGGCACATGCTAGACAGTTGGTAAACCACGGTCACATTACTGTTAATAAAAAAGTTGTAAGTATTGCAAGTTTTCAATGTCGGTTAAATGATGTAATTGGTGTTAAAGATAAACCTTCGATTCAGAGTTTAATTCAAAATAATGTTAAAAATAATCAAAAAAGTAATCTACCAGGTCATTTAAAATTTGATAGTTCAAAATTAGAAGCTACTGTTTTAGATTACTGTGATCGAAATGATTTAGTATTACAATTAGATGAATTACTTGTGATTGAGTACTACTCACGTCGATAATAACAAGTTCGAATTATATTGTTAAGAACTCTATAAATAAAAAAATTACGTTATATTATAAAAAATCAAATTTATGTTAAAATTACGATTAAAAAGAGCAGGCCGAAAACGTTCTCCTTCATATCGATTAGTAATTATGGAACATACTACGAGAAGAGATGGACGACCTATTGATGAAGTTGGATATTATAATCCGATTACGAAGGAATCTAAGTTTGATACACCAAAAATTGTTCAATGGCTTAGTTATGGTGCAAAACCGAGCCAAACTGTTTTAAATTTATTAAAAAAGGCTGACGTTATTGAAGCGTAAGATAGTTATTTAATGTAAAGAAAAGGTTTTCTTTACATTAAATGTAATAAATAATAATTATAAATAGACGTATTTTTGTTTCCAAACCGTTTATAATTAAAATTAAACTATTTACTAAAAATCATACCTATGTCGCATTTTACAAATATGAAAACTCGGTTTCAAAATTTAGCTTATTTAGAAAAAGCTTTAAATCGATTAGATATTTTGCACAACCGAAAAAAACAAATTAATTCAAAAGATTCATACAATGTAGATTTAGTAATTTCACAGTCTAACGGATATAATATTGAGTTCTGTTGGAATGGAGAAGAATACGATTTAGTCGTTGATATGAGTTTTTGGGAACAACCATACCCAGTTGAAAGCTTTATTGATAAGGTAGCTCAACAATATGCTGGGGAAGTTATTATTGGTGAAACACAAAAGTTAGGGTTCCAACCAATTCAATACGTTGAAAATACAGAAGATGGATCTAATACACTAGTTGTTCAACGTTTTAATGTATAAAATATAGACTCAAGGTTCGTTTTTTATAAGTCTTTATGAAAAAAATAGTACATTAATATTATTAACTTTTTATTTTAAATATTCATTTACAAAGAATATACGATTCAATGAATATTCTTTATAAATGAATATTGAATTCGTCCGTGATTTAGGTTCTTCTTCGCTGAAATTCTCTATATATCTAAAATATAATAAAATACTACGTTGTATCAAAACGAAACTACTTTTCAACTAAATTATATTGATTCTTTATCATCTTAATGTTAAACTATATTTAACAATATTATGTGGCGGTATAGCCAAGTGGTAAGGCATAGGATTGCAAATCCTTGATTCCCCAGTTCGAATCTGGGTGCCGCCTAAAAAAACTTTATCTATACTATTGTGGTATTCGTATAATATATATATTATTTAGTAAAATAATCAAATAGATTGTTTTTAGGGGATGTGGTGAAATTGGTAGACACGACGGACTTAAAATCCGTTGCCTAGTGATAGGCGTGTGGGTTCAAGTCCCACCGTCCCCAATCATTTTTTAATAGTTTAAATTATTACATATTATTTCTGGCATCACATTAATTTAAATAGAATGTTAATTTTAAATGGTGTGTTTTTTCTTCAAACAGAGTTTTTGAGAAAAATATAATTTAATTTTTATTATATTATTTTAAACAATATAATAAATTTAAAATGGATCAGATTTAGAAATACCTGATGTATTGAAAAGATAAGAAATTTTCTAAAAATAAAAAATAAAAATTTAGCCACATAATGAAGTATAATTTAATTTAGTAATTAAATTAAATTATACATAAGTTTATGTCACATACGGTTAAGATTTACGATACATGTATTGGTTGTACTCAATGTGTTCGGGCATGTCCACTTGACGTTTTAGAAATGGTACCGTGGGATGGCTGTAAAGCTGGTCAAATTGCTTCAGCACCACGTGTAGAAGATTGTATCGGATGTAAAAGATGTGAGACAGCATGTCCAACTGATTTTTTAAGCGTTCGTGTTTATTTAGGTGCTGAAACAACGCGTAGTTTAGGGTTAGCTTACTAAAATCAACTCAATCATTTAAAAATTTAGAACTCAAAACATGAAGGAATTTACAAGTATATAAATTCCTTTATGTTTTTATGATAACCACCCGTAACTATGTAATCCTTTACCTAGGAAATTTACTCCTAAATAACAAATCCAAATAACGAAAAATCCTAATCCTCCTAGTATTGCCGTTTTCTTACCTGCCCAACCTTTTGTAATTCTTGCATGTAAATAAGTTGCAAAAACTAGCCAAGTAATTAGTGCCCATGTTTCTTTTGGATCCCAACTCCAATATGAACCCCATGCTTCATTAGCCCATACACCTCCAGAAATAATACCAATAGTTAAAAAAGGAAATCCTAAACCAATAATTCGGTAACTCCAATTATCCAAACTTTGTAATAATTTTAATTTACCAAGTTCTGAAATTTCGTTAGAAGGGGCTAAAAGTTTTGCTTCATAATAATCTACCATTATATTATATAACGGTAATGAAGAATCATCGATGATATTTAAATCAATCTCTTTATAGCGTGAAATCACTAAAAATAAAATACATAGTAATGATCCCATAATTAAAGTGGCATAACTTAAAAGCATCATACTAACATGCATCATTAACCAATTCGATTGTAAAGCGGGAACTAATGGACTTGATTTTTGCATTTCTGGGGAAAGAGTTAAGTTCGCAAACCCACTAATTAATAAAGCAACAGGAATAAGAATAGCTCCAATTAATTTGCTTTTTGTTTTTAATTCTAGGTATAAATAAATTGTTAATAAAGTCCAAGTTAAGAATAATAACGACTCGTATAAATTACTTAATGGAAAATACCCTGCAACAATCCAACGTGAACAAAGGATAAAAAATAGCAAAATATTGGCAAAAATCGTACTAAATTTACCCACTGTGGATAATATATTTCTATCATTGAAAAATGATAAATTAACCCAATAAGCTATCATCGCAAATAATAGAACTCCAAAAACTATATTTGATGAAAAATTTTGAATTTCATTCCAGTCCATGAAATTTCTCCAATAAACTTTTTTTATATAAATTATCTTATATATTAGTATTTTACTATAATACTTCTTGATTTTATGGATTTTTATTTTTATTTAGCAAATAACCTTTGATCAAGATAAATGGAAATAAACTTTGTTTTTTAATTTTTCAAAAATTCTAATTGACATTAATCTTTGCTTCAAAGTAGTATATTTATTAATTTCAACAAAATACTATACTATGTCTTTATTACGAAAATATGAAATCATGATTCTTTTAACTGAAGAATTTAATGATAGTGAATTAAAAACTTGGGTTTTTAATTATGCCAAGAGCTTACGAAAATTTAATGTTTGTGACATTTCAGTTATTTCTCGAGGAAAGCATAATTTAGCTTATCCTATTACAACTAAATCAAAAGGGAATTATATTCAATTGAATTTTTCGAGCATGCCAAAATATATTAATACGTTTTTAAGTACTTTAAAAATGGATTCAAATGTTTTAAGATTTTTAGTTTTAAATAAACAAGCCTAGTTAAAACTTTTATTTAAAAAACTATTTGAATTTTGAGAAAAGCTATGATAATATGTGACTAGTACTTATATCCTCAGTAGCTCAGTGGTAGAGCAATCGGCTGTTAACCGATTGGTCGTAGGTTCAAGTCCTACCTGGGGAGTATTCATAAAATATTCAAAAATAATGGAAGATTTTGATACATTAAAAATTGGAAAGAAATCTTTTAATTCGCGTTTAATGTTAGGAACAGGAAAATACCGAACTGTTACAAACGCCGTTGAAAGTATTGAGAAAAGTAATTGTGATATAGTAACAGTTTCTATACGACGTTTACCTACAAATTTACAAAACGATACAACAAGTTTCTTAAATCGTTTAGATTGGAAAAATCTTTGGCTATTACCAAATACAGCAGGATCTCAAACTGCGGAAGAAGCTATTAGAATGGCGTTTTTAGGTCATGAGTTAGCATGTCAAATTGGACAGGAAGATAATTTTTTCGTGAAACTAGAAGTAATTTCTGATCCAAAATATTTATTACCAGATCCGATTGGAACTTTAAAGGCTGCTGAATTTTTAGTGAAGAAAGGATTTACTGTTTTACCATATATTAATGCGGATCCAATGCTTGCATTACATCTCGAAGATCTTGGATGTGCTACAGTAATGCCATTAGGTTCTCCTATTGGGTCTGGTCAAGGCTTGAATAATTTAGCTAATATTCAAATTATTATTGAAAATGCTAGTGTTCCAGTTGTTGTTGATGCGGGAATTGGAACACCAAGTGAAGCAGCTCAAGCAATGGAATTAGGCGCTGACGCCGTTTTATTAAACACGGCTGTTGCACAATCAGCTCATCCATCACAGATGGCACATGCAATGAATTTAGGAGTTCAAGCAGGCCGAACAGCCTATTTAGCAGGTCGTATGGAGAAAAAATACTACGCAAATGCAAGTTCACCATTGGAACAAATCAGTAAACTCTTTTAAACATAGTTGCAAGAGGTACCGATAAAATTACTCGTAATTTTAATAAGTTTTGAATTAAAAATAACAAATATTCAAACTAATACACAGAATACTTTCAAACATTTTGTGTACATACTAACTTTGTCTTAAAAATATAAATATAGCTAGCTTTTTATTAAAATAATTAGCTCCAGCTACTAATAATCCTGACACAAGTGCAAGTGCGATCGATTTTGAAATATCTACGCCTTATAGTTTTTTTAATATTCTTTTAAGAGATTCAAGTATTGTATACTTTATTTTTAATAACTGGATACAATACTTCAAGACCATTGGGTATAAATTTATTAACTGTTATATAAATAATAAATTCTACTAAAAATTGGATGATTACTTCTAGAATTTTTGCCAGAAATGAAATTTATTTTAATTATTACTGTTTATTAATTATTAATTGTTTGAAAATAGGTTTTTTCAAACAATTAATAATATTAGCTAGTATTTAACTTTCAATAGGTGATTCTGAACCAGTTTCTATAACTTGCGAAGTGGTCGAAGAAGATTCTTCCATTAATGCAGGATCTACATCACTAAAATCGATTTCAATTTCAATGTCATTTGTATAATTTAATAACGACCCTTCCACTTTTTTCCGACGTACATATATTTTTGTATTTGGATATAATGTTTTTGATAAACATTGTTCAGCAAGATTATCTTCTAAATATCTCATAATTGCTCGACGTAATGGACGAGCTCCATATAATGGATCATACCCTTCATCTGTTAATAAAGCACGGACTGATAAGTCAACAATTAAATTAATATTCTTTTCTTTTAATCGTTTTTGAACTCCCTTAACTAATAATTCACAAATTTCCCAAATATCATATCGAGTTAAATGATTAAAAACAATAATTTCATCAATACGATTTAAAAACTCAGGACGGAAGAAATCTTTTAGTTCATTATTAACTAGTTTAGTAACACGTTCAAAAAGTTCTGGATCTTTAATTGGTTCTGGGACAGGTTCCCATCCAAGTACGGCTTCTGGTGTAATTTTAAAACCACCGTCTCCATCATCTTTTGGTTTAATACCACTTTCACGTTCAATAATTTTCGACCCTAAATTAGTAGTCATAATAATCAAAGTATTTGTAAAATCGATTACACGACCCTTTGAATCTGTTAAACGACCGTCATCTAAAATTTGTAATAATAAATTGAAGACATCTGGGTGAGCTTTCTCTACCTCATCTAATAATACAACTGAATAAGGTTTCGAACGAACTGCTTCTGTTAATTGACCACCTTCGTTATATCCTACATATCCTGGAGGTGAACCAATTAATTTCGCAACTGTATGTTTTTCCATGTATTCAGACATATCTAGTCGAATCATAGTATCTTCACTACTAAACATATACTCTGATAACGCTTTCGTTAATTCCGTTTTTCCAACCCCAGTAGGCCCTGCAAAAATAAAACTTGCAATCGGACGATTTGGGTTACGTAATCCAACTCTTGCTCGTCTAATTGCTTTGGAAACTGCAACAACAGCGTGTTTCTGGCCAATAATTCGTTCATGAATTGTGTCTTCCATTTTTAATAAACGAGCTGATTCTGAACCAGTAATTTTTGTAACTGGAATGCCTGTCCAATTTGAAACAACGTCTGCAACATCTGTTTCTGTTACCATATCAACATCACGACGACTAAATCCACGAGCTTGATTTGTTAAAGCTGATTGTTTCATAATTCGAATGTGAGTTCGAACTTCCATTTCATGATCTAATAGCTGTTTTGCTGCTTCAAAATCATGTTCTTTAATACAATCTTCTTTATCTTTTATTGTTTCTTGTAATTCATGCATTAAGCTTCTTAGCCCTAATGGTAATCGTCGATTTTCTAATCGAACTCTTGCACCCGCTTCATCTAAAACATCAATAGCTTTATCGGGTAAATAACGATCAGCAACATATTTTCCAGAAAGAATAGCTGCTTGTTCTAGTGCTTTATCATGGTAACTTAATGTATGGTGTTGTTCAAATTTTGATCGTAAACCACGTAAGATTTCAATTGTTGTTCCAATACTAGGTTCTTCTACATGCACTGGTTGGAATCTTCGTTCTAATGCTGGATCACGCTCAATATATTTTCGATATTCGTCATTTGTTGTCGCACCAATACATCTAAATTTACCTCGGGCCAAAGCTGGTTTTAAAATATTTGCTGCATCAACAGCACCTTCTGCTGCTCCAGCACCAACTAATGTATGGATTTCATCGATGACAATAATAACGGCTGAATCATTTTGAGCTTCTTCAACAATCCGTTTTAATCTTTCTTCAAATTCCCCTCGATATTTTGTACCAGCAAGAATAGATCCAAGATCTAATGCCATAATTAGACTACCATCTAAAAAATCAGGAACTTTTTCAGTTAAGATTAATTGAGCTAACCCTTCAGCAACAGCCGTTTTTCCAACCCCTGGTTCGCCAATAAGGACAGGGTTATTTTTTGTTCTTCGAGCTAAAACTGCAATAACATCATCGATTTCTTTTTCTCGCCCAATCACTGGATCTAAATTACCATCAATTGCTTCTTTGGTAACATTTTCTGCATATTCATCTAGTGTAGGAGTTGGGCTTCCTTTCTTCTCTCTTTCAAGTAAGAATTTCTCGGCTTGTGTTAAAGGACGTAAAATTTCTTCTTGTGTTTCTTCGATATATGTTAAAATTAAATTACGTAATTTATGAATATCTACGTTTAATTTATCTAATGTTCGCATTGCAACACCATCAGATTCAGCAATAAGAGCTAATAAGATATGTTCTGTTCCAACAAAGTTTTGACCTAAATCTTTCCCTTCATGAACTGCCATCTCTAAGACTCTTTTTGCTCTTGGTGTAAATGGAATCTCAGATGCTACAAATCCTGTTCCACGACCAATGTATAACTCAATTTCTTTCCGAGCCTTTTTTAATGTAACTTTTAATTTTTTTAAAGCTCGAGCACCGATACCATGGCGTTGACCAATTACCCCAAGTAAAAGTTGCTCCGTTCCCACGAAGTTATGCCCCATTCGTCTCGCTTCCTCTTGCGATAGCATAATAACTTTTATGGCCCCTTCTGTAAATTTTTCAAACATAAATGTTAATTTTAAAATATGATAATATGATTCTATTCACTTTATTAATAAAGTATTATAACTCAAAATTTTAAAACTACCATAAAAATTTTAGATGAATAAAGAAGAAATTGTTATTGGATTGAATATAATGAATGTTCTGAAAAATAGGAAAAGTTTCTAGTGGTAATTTTTCGTAATATTAATATTTAAATGTTAAGGAAAGTCTATAACTTTTTATAATTTCGATGAAAATAGGTATAAAATTGTGTGGGAACTATTTAAAAAAGATTATATGGTTAATGTAATGTTTTCGAGCAATGCTATAAAACTGAACAATATTGAATTCAAAAATATTAAGTAAGAAAAAGTAAGTAGTTTTTAATTTTAAACCCCCATAAAATGGAGGTTTAAAAATTAGGATTTAGCGAATTAACCGTTAACAGCTGGAGCTGTTAAAGCAACTGGTAATACATCACCTGAAGCTAAATCTAATGGGAAGTTGTGAGCGTTACGTTCATGCATTACTTCCATACCTAAATCAGCACGGTTGATGATATCAGCCCATGTGTTAATAACACGACCTTGAGAATCAACAACTGATTGGTTGAAGTTGAAACCGTTTAAGTTGAATGCCATTGTAGAAACACCCATAGCAGTTAACCAAATACCAACAACTGGCCATAAAGCTAAGAAGAAGTGTAAAGCACGAGAGTTGTTGAATGAAGCGTATTGGAAGATTAAACGACCAAAGTAACCGTGTGCAGCTACGATGTTGTAAGTTTCTTCTTCTTGACCGAATTTGTAACCGTAGTTAGTAGATTCGTTTTCAGTTGTTTCACGGATTAAAGATGAAGTTACTAAAGAACCGTGCATAGCACTGAATAAAGAACCACCGAATACACCAGCAACACCAGCCATGTGGAATGGGTGCATTAAGATGTTGTGTTCAGCTTGGAATACTAACATGAAGTTGAAAGTACCAGAAATACCTAAAGGCATACCGTCAGAGAAAGAACCTTGACCGATTGGGTATACTAAGAATACAGCAGAAGCTGCTGCTACTGGAGCTGAGAATGCTACGAAGATCCAAGGACGCATACCTAAACGGTATGATAATTCCCATTCACGACCCATGTAAGATGCAACACCTAATAAGAAGTGTAATACGATTAATTGGTAAGGACCACCGTTGTATAACCACTCATCGATTGAAGCTGCTTCCCAGATTGGGTAGAAGTGCATACCGATAGCGTTAGAACTAGGGATAACTGCACCAGAAATGATGTTGTTACCGTATAATAAAGAACCTGCTACTGGCTCACGGATACCATCGATATCTACAGGTGGAGCTGCGATGAATGCGATGATGTAGCAAGAAGTTGCTGTTAATAATGTAGGGAACATTAAACAACCAAACCAACCGATGTATAAACGGTTTTCAGTACTAGTAATCCAAGCGCAAAAACGCTCCCATAATGAAACGCCTTCGCGTCTTTCTAAAGTTGCTGTCATAATAACTTTTTTATAATTTTAATTCTTCCCAAGTTTATACTTGTTATATACAATTATAAAACAAACTAATAATTTTAGTTACTTTTTATTGTATAATTTTAAAAAATTCCAACTCAAAGTCAAAAACAGCCCGTGTTGTATTTCCACCAATAAAGATTTTCTTATTTTCTTGAATAATCCAAACTTGTGAATACGTGATGTAACTGATTAAACTACTAAACATTAAAAAGAAAAATCCCGTATAAATAATTGGAATGCCAGGGTCTGTTTTAATTTGTAAACCCGTCGAACTAATAATTTCAATTAAAGAAAAAGGCTTATTTAATGTTAGTGTTTCATTTAATTCGAGATTTCCTAAAAACAGTCCAGTATCATTATAAATTGAACAATAACCTTGAAGATTGTCAATAATAACAATTAAACCTTCATTCAACGTTTGTTGATTAGTTGGAATCCATGTTAGCCACACTTTGCTTTGATTCCCTAAGGTGTTTATCAATGGATATTCACGAATTTGATTCTGGAAGTCTTCAATTCTTAAACCAAGTAAATTCCAATCTGTTTGATAATAATAAATTCCATTATAAATTAAAGGCGAATTAACAAAACTTGTTGTTCTCTTAATTTCTTTTCCTTGATTATTTAATACCGAAATATCGGAATAGAATTGGGAAATCGTTTTTTGATTATTATAAGTGATCCAAAAATCATTTACTCGAGCAGATATTTTTGGAATTCTAGTTAATTGACCAGTATTTATAACATTTTGGATATGAAAAGTTTCGGTTTTTGGAACAATTTCCTGTGCTTTAAACCCAAATAAAGATCCAACTATTGTCCCTAATAAAATTAAAATCATGCTAAAGTGAACAAAAATAGGAGCAATTCGACCAATTAAACCTTTATAACAATAAATAATATTCTTTTGTTGGAAAAGGGAATATTCACTCTGCTTTAAACGTGTTAAAATTTTATTTAAAGAAAAATTGTTTATTAACGTTGAAATTTTTAAACGTTGAAATTGACTGGACTTTCGTAAAAATTGACACCGTCTTGCTATTTTTAAAGATGGTACTTGTTGCAAAAAAGTACAAGTTATTAAACTTATACCAAACAGGAGAATCAATGTTAAAAACCACCATGTTTTATAAACATGGTCAAGTCCAAACTTTAAAAGAATATCCCAGGATAAAAATCCAAAAACTGGATTAGTTAAAGAATAATTTAATTTGTAAGTTTCAATGGATTGATCTTGTTCAATTATTGTTCCTAGAATACTAAAGACACTTATTAATAATAAAATGAAAATAGCAAATCGTAAATCAGCTAATATTCGAAAAATTTTCTGTTTCATTCAAAAGTTTACTTTATAAATACTTATTAGTAGACGATGCTAAACGAATTCGACCTGAAGATGCCCAATCTTGTAATTTTAACGTTTGAGTTGTTTCTAATTGTGCTAATGGAATTAATTCATTTAAACCTAAACATATATCATCTGTCGTAAATTCACGTTTTTCATAGAATGCATGATACATTCCTTCAATTATACTTTGACGAATTTCTGCACCAGAAAAAGATTCAGACAATTTAGCTAATTTTGAGTAATCGAAAGATTCCCAACTATTTGGACGAAACTGTTGAACATGAATTTTAAAAATTTCTTCACGTTCTTTATTTTTAGGTAAATCTAAAAAGAATGTTTCATCAAATCGACCTTTTCGAATAATTTCTAATGGTAAAAGATCAATGTTATTTGCCGTTGCTATTACAAAAACAGGTTTATTTTTTTCAGAAAGCCAACTTATAAACGTAGCGAGAACTCGATTACTTGTACCACTATCCCCTTTACTATCTACGTTACTAAATGCTTTATCAATTTCATCAATCCATAAAATGCAAGGAGATATTGTTTCCGCAACATTAATCATTTGGCGAAGGCGCGATTCAGATTCACCAACAATCCCTCCAAATAATTTACCAACATCTAATTTTAATAAAGGTAATTGCCATTCATTCGCAATTGCTTTCGCTGTTAAAGATTTACCTGTTCCTTGAATTCCGACTAACAATAACCCACGCGGTGTAGGTAAACCATAATTACCTGCTTGGACACTAAAAGCAGTTTTTCGCTTTTTTAACCAATCTTTTAAATTATTTAAACCACCAAGATTGGTAATTTTGTCCTCACCCGACCAGTATTCTAATATTTCTGTTTGACCAATAATTTGCTTTTTTTCATTAAGTAAAACAGAAATACTGTTGTTATCTATAGTTTTATAGGTTGCAATTATTTTAGATAAAACTCTACGTATTCGTTCTAGGGATAAACCCTGACAAGCTCGACTTAAATTCTCAAATAACCCGGGCTCAATATTAATATTTAAAGAATTCACTAAGCGATTTAGTTCTTGATTAATTTCAGATTCTAATGGTAATTGAAATTGTAAAACAGTTATTAAATCCTGTAACTCTTTAGGGATGTTAAGATCTGAACCAATAATAATAATTGTTTTAGGTTGTAGTTTTAGGATCCGACTAATGTTTCTTAATTTACGTGAAATTGAAAGATCTGTTAAAAATTTATTAAAATCTTTTAGTAAAAATAATGCAGGTGTTTCAGCACTTAACCGTTCAACAAGTTCAAGTGCTTGAAGTGGATTTTTTTTTGCGAACCCTTCATTATTTGGATTATTAGTATAACCATCTACGAAGTCCCAAGTATAAATACTTCGATTTAAATTTGTTTTAATATTTTTACGAATAACATACTCTACTCGGTCTTCTTCAACTGTATTAATATAAACTATAGGATACCGTGCTTTCAGAAAAAGAATTAATTCATCATTAAATTTCATAAGACAATTTTTCAAAAAAATCAGTTTGCTACATTAATATTATATGAATTTTAAATAAAAAATTATTTATTATTAGAGTTAATTGGTTAGATTATCTCTAATAATTTTAAAATTTAACGACGAATTGCTAAGGTTTTACGACCTCTCTTTCGTCGATTTTTAATCGTTTTACGGCCCTGTGGAGTTGCCATTCTTGCACGAAAACCTGAGAGTTTTAAAATAGAATAGCGCGTTTTATTTGAAAGTGTATGTTTTGTCATAGAAGTTAAATAAAAATTAATATAAACTTTTTATAGTATAGATGAACGACTTAAATCATAAATAATTAATTGTCGTAATGTTATTTGCAGTTCTTGGAATAAAAAATATGACTCTTCTTTATATTCATATAAAGGATTTCGTTGACCGTAACCCCGCCAACCAACAGCTTCACGTAATAACGTCATTCTTTGTAAATGTTCTTTCCAGATTAAATCACTGTGAACTAAAAGATAGCGCCGTTCCAAAATTTCTACCAGATCAGATTCATACGATTCTAATTCCAATTCTTTTGAATAATAATTTAACCAAAATTCACTAAATAATTTTTTCTTTAATTCTTTTGGTTTTTCATTAATTGGTAGGCCTTTTAAAAGTCTTAAATTTTTTCCGATTAAATTTTCAATCCGCGAAACTAAAATTGTGGAATCGGTTAACCGGTTTTTTCGCTTTAGTTGTTTAATAATTTCTGTTATAGCCTGTTCGCCATATTCTAAAATTTTATTTCGAACTGATTGGCTTTCTAAAATTTTCCGACGTTCAAAATACGTAGTACGACGTTGTTTATTTAAAACATCATCATATTCGAATAGATTTTTCCGTTGTTCATAAGCTCTTTCTTCGACACGCTTTTGGGCGGTGTTTAAACTTTTTGTTATTAAATTCGATTCTAACGGAGAATCATCAAACAATTGATTTTGCATAAAGTTTTGAACATTTGGACCACCAAATAAACGTAATAGCGTATCATCTAAACTTAAGAAAAATCTCGATGTACCTGGATCACCTTGTCGTCCACAACGACCACGTAATTGATTGTCCACTCGTTGAGAATCATTTCTCTCAGTTCCTATAATATAAAGACCACCTAAATTTTTAACAATTTTATTTTCTTGATTTTGATTTTTTTTATTAAATGTTAGTAATTCATCGACTAGAAATTTAACAGAACATTGGTATGCAATAGTTGGGTTTGAAATTCGGTCATTTTCACGTAAAATTTTCAAAATTTCAATATCAGATAAAGATAAAAACTTTTCGTCATTTATTAAAGAAATAAGAACGCTTAAAAATTTTTGAGAGACATTCGTAAATTCAGAAATTATTGAAAAAATCTTTGTACTGTTTCCCTTCTTTTTATAATTTTTAATTAAAGTTAAAATCGTATATAACTCTTTTTGAGTTTTAAACTGAGTGTTACCTCCAAGAATAATATCCGTTCCACGACCTGCCATGTTTGTCGCAATTGTAATACTATTTTTTTGTCCCGCTTGTGCAACAATCTCAGATTCTTTTCGAACATTTTCAGGTTTTGCATTTAAAACCTGATAAGATAAATTATATTCATTTAATAGTTGGGACAACATTTCAGATTTTTCTACTGTTGTAGTTCCAACTAAAATAGGCTGTCCATTATTTGAGACTGTGTTACATTCCTGGGCAATTGCATTCCATTTTGAGAACTGATCTTTATAAATTAGATCAGGCAAATCTTTACGAATATTAGGACGAGCTGTTGGAATTTCATCGACAGATAACTTATAAATTTTTTCGAATTCAATTTCAGCTGTTTTTCCTGTTCCCGTCATACCAGATAATTTTGGATATGATAAGAAGAAATTTTGGTATGTTATTGATGCGACTGTTTCAGTACTTTTTCGGATTGGTAATTGTTCTTTTGCTTCAATGGCTTGGTGTAACCCTTCACCCCAACGGCGATCAGGCATAATACGACCCGTGAATTCATCAACAATAATAATTCGATTATTCTGAATAATATAATGAATATTATTAAAATATAAAGCATTAGCTTTAATGGCGTTAATTATATACGGAATCCATGGATCTTGTGGATCATATAAATCTTGAACCGTTAAAATCGTTTCAATTTGTTTGGACCCTTCTTGTGTTAGAGTGACATTTTTATTTTTTTCATCAATTTTAAAATGAATATTAGCTTCGAGATAATTTGTAATCTCTGCCGATGTCACATATTTATCGTTTGAGGTTTGAATAGGGTCTGCAATAATTAAAGGTGTTTGAGCTTCATCAATTAAAATCGAATCCACTTCGTCAATTACACAATAATTGAAAGGTTTTAATACGACTTCGTCTATATTTGAAGCCATATTATCTCTTAAGAAATCAAAGACTAATTCATAATTTGTGACATAAGTAATATCCGCATTGTAATTTTCTTGTCTTTCAAGGTTTGACATACCTTCCTGAATTAAACCTGTATTTAACCCTAAGAAACGATAGATTTGACCCATAGAGACCTGATCTCGATTTGCTAAATAATCATTTACAGTTACAACATGGACACCTTTTTTTGTTACCGCATTTAAAACAGCAGGTAAAGTTGCGACTAACGTTTTCCCTTCACCCGTTTTCATTTCCGCAATTTTCCCACTATTTAAGACAAGTCCACCTAATAATTGAACATCAAAATGTCTTAAACCTAATGTTCTAGAACTAGCTTCTCGAGTAAGAGCAAATGATTCGGCAGTTAATGAATTTAAATTTTTATTTGCTGCATATTGTTTTTGTAAATTAAGACTTTTAACTCGTAATTCATCATCTGTTAAGGTCTTTAAATTCGTTTCTAATGAATTTATTTGACTAATTAATTTTTGATATTTATTTACAAGTGAATTTTTTTGAAATGGATTTTTTAGCATTTTAAAATTATTTACATAGTTTTTAAACAACGATGTTTATACGTTTATGCTTTCCATCTTTATGGTCAAATTTAACAGTACCATCTGTTAATGCAAATAACGTAAAGTCTTTTCCACATCCAACATTAGAACCAGGTTTAAATTTCATTCCTCGTTGACGAATTAATATATTTCCAGCTCTAACAGTTTCACCACCAAATTTTTTAACACCTAATCGGTTTGCATTCGAATCACGACCGTTTTTTGTACTACCGGCTCCTTTTTTATGTGCCATAAATATAATCTCCTATTCTTAATTAATTAGTTAGTTAGTAATAGTAATATCTTCAATTAAAACTCTTGTTAATTCTTGACGGTGTCCTTGTTTTTTACGAGTTTTCTTTTTTGGTCGCATTTTATAAACAATTGTCTTTTTCCCTCGTAAGTGCTCTAAAATTTTTCCTGTAATTTTAACACTATCTAAATAAGGTTTTCCAATTAATACTTCCCCGTTGTCATTAAGTAATAATACGCGGTTTAATGTGATTTTTTTTCCAAGTTCTGTAGGAATACGATTAAAATCATAATATTTCCCTGTTTCGATCCAAAATTGTCTTCCACTTATTTCTACGATTGCATATTTCATAATTATAAATTAACTTTTTGTTAGATTAATTTATAATACTAGATTTTTTTTTAATCCGTCAACTTTTTTAGAACTATAAATTAATTTTTAACCGTATTTTTTAAATTATAAAGTTCACTATAAAAAACTACAAATGCCTGTGATTTATAACATTCTGGATTGCTTATAATTGATAAAGTTCTCGTTATCTTAATATTTTCAATTGTAATTATTTCAACTGTCTGAAGTTCGATTTCTTTTTCAATTGCTGAAGATGAAACAAATGCAGCACCTAGTCCAAGACTTACAGCAGTTTTAATGGCTTCGATTGAGTTTAATTGCATAATAATCTTTAGTTGTTTTGTTTCAATATTATTTTGAATTAAAATATTATCAATAAACTTTCGAATTGTTGAGTTTGAGTTTAATGTTATAAAATTCAAATGATATAAATCTTCTTTATTAATCGTCTTTTTTTTTGCAAACGGATGCGATTTTGGAATTATTAAACTCAGTTCATCTTCTACAAAATGTTCAATTTTTAGATTTTTTTTTAATTCATTAGGAACCTCTCCACCGACAACTGCAATATCAATATCCCTGTTAACAACATGTTTAGCAATTATACGCGTTGAGTTTACTTGAACTTTTAAATCAATTTGTGGATAATTTTGCGCAAATAATGCTAATACTCTAGGCATTAAATAAGTACCAATTGTCTGACTAGCCCCCACCGTTAAATTTCCCCTATCACCATTTTTTAAATCCACTAAGGCACGACAACTTTCTTCACATAAAGCTAAAATTCGCTCTGAATATTGAAGGAAAACCTTTCCATTTTCAGTCAAAGATATTTTGTTATTTTCACGGTTTAGGAGTAGTATATCTAAATTATTTTCTAAAGTTTTTATCTGTTTACTCAATGAAGGTTGTGAGAGATATAATATTTCGGCTGCTTTAGTAAAATTTTTCTCAGTAGCAACCGCTTTTAATATTCGTAATTGTTGTAATGTAAAAGGAAGCATTATTCTTTTCCACTTTAATAAATTTACGGTAAGACTCTATATAATAATTTTACTGCTTTCTCAAAACCATATCTATAGTTAACAAATTTTAGCTGAGGTTTGGGTTTAATCTATCTGCTTCTAATTGGTTCAAAAATTATAGATATTAACGTTTAGCGAAAAAATTTTAAGTTTTATTTGATTCTGTTACGGATGGAGAGACTCGAACTCTCACAACCAAAGTCACCAGGACCTAAATCTAGCGCGTCTACCAATTCCGCCACATCCGTAATTCTAAATTCTATTCTTTGCAAATAAATCTTTAAATTTTCTTTAAAGATTTATTCATCATCGACATATACACTATAGATAAAACTTGTAGTTTTACCTCGTAACATTGATTTAGCTAAAGATAAAGATCTTTGAGCTGCTTTATATCCTTTTCTCTTCCAATTTGCTTTACGAGCATTCTTTTTAGCTTTTGATGTTCGTTTTTTAGGGACAGCCATGATTGTAGAAATCTGTAAATAATTATTTCCAAGATTCTATAAAAAATTTATGGAAAAGTCAAACTTGACCAGAAATTTTTCTATCATGAGTTTCCATTGCCTTACTTAACGCGATAAACGTTGAAGTTGTTGAAGAGCTAAACGACCGATATTATATAAAGCCCATGACGCTGCTACTAATACAGGCGCAGCAATTACTAGTAAACGAGTATCCATAAATGATAGTCCTTTATAAATATTAAAAATTTAAATACAGAAAATAATATTAATATACAACTATATTACTGTATGTTAATATTGAATATTGTATATGAAATTTTAAAAATTTTCTACTATAAATTGATAATGTATTGATTCGTAAAGATACTAATATATAATATATCTTAAATTGAAAAAGAGATTTAAAACTTTGGCATTGAACTATCTTCCCAGGAGGTCCCCCTCCAAGTATTGTCGTCGATTTATAACGTTTCACAACTGAGTTCGGGATGGATCAGTGTGGTTCCGCTTGTACACTAGAAACACCAAAGCAAAAATTTTTACTTCTAAAAAGAAGTAAAAATATATTTAAAAAATTCAAGTCCTCGGTCTGTTAGGACATCTCAGCACATATATTACTATACTTACACTTAATGCCTATCAAACGGTTAGTCTTACCGTGACCTTACTCACTTACGTGATGAGAATACTCATCTTGAGGTGGGCTTCCCACTTAGATGCTTTCAGCGGTTATCCACTCCATACATAGCTACCCAGCGTTTACCGTTGGCACGATAACTGGTACACCAGAGGTATGTCCTTCTCGGTCCTCTCGTACTAAAGAAGGCTCCTCTCAATATTCTAACGCCTACACCGGATATGGACCGAACTGTCTCACGACGTTCTGAACCCAGCTCGCGTACCGCTTTCATGGGCGA